>ENA-ORTU01000006-ORTU01000006.1-human-gut-metagenome-genome-assembly--contig:-NODE-6-length-274180-cov-6.292823_pt1 | contig 274180 bp, 259 predicted proteins | sample MGYA00241910_ERZ509184 | MGnify/ENA primary metagenome ERZ509184 (study PRJEB26280, sample SAMEA2338847) | human gut metagenome | biome: human gut; feature: human-associated habitat; material: faeces... | reverse complement strand
CTTCAGTATTTAATACTATATCTACTAGTATGGCACTTAGAAAGAGAGAATTTGCAGTTCTTAGGAGCATTGGTCTTACTAGAGGTGGATTTAATAAGATGTTATTCTTTGAGAGTTTATTCTTTGGTATGAAGTCACTTATATTTGCTTTACCTGTTAGTATAGGGGTTACTATTCTTATTCATTATTCACTTGCTGATATGGTGAGTATAAGTACAATTATTATTCCTTGGAAGGCTATTATTATATCTATTGTTTCGGTATTTATAATTGTTCTTCTTACGATGATGTATTCTTCTAGTAAGATTAAAAAGCATAATATTATTGAACAGATAAGAGAGGAAAATATTTAGTTTTCTTCTCTTTTTCTTGTATTTTTTTTATGAGTATTATATAATTAGAGTAGAGAGGTGAAGGATATGGCTAAGTTTTGTATTAATTGTGGAAATGAACTTCCAGAAAATGCCGCTATGTGTGTTAAGTGTGGTACTATGGTTAATGGTAGTGGTAATAATAAAGGTAATAAGAAGAAAGGACTTCCTGTTTGGGCTATTGTCTTAATTGTGGTTGGATGTGTTATTATACTTCCTATATTGGTATTAGTTGTTATTGGTATTATTGGTATTAATTATGCTGAAAAAAATGATGTTGATATTAAAGATTATGTTGATAATCTTGTTACTGCTCGTGGTACTATAGGTGATACTTTAACTGATAATGAACTTAAAATTACTTTGAATAATGCACTTACATATTCTGAAATTGAAGGTGTTCTTTCTGGAACTCCAGATGACGGTAAAGAATATTTAGTATTTTTCTTTACTGTGGAGAATATTGGTGATGAGGATACATATATTTCTACTTATGACTTTGATGGGTATGTAGATGATACCGCTATTGATGAATCAGTGATACTTGGTACGATTGATGGTTATGAAGAAATAGGTGGTAATTTGGCTGTTGGTAAAAAGGCTAATGGATATCTTGCTTTTGAGGTTAATACTAATTGGAAGAAATTTGATGTACATTATAAAAATGATTATCTTGATTCTAGCGATAGTATGGTATTTGAAGTGGTTAACGATGATAGTCAAAGTAGTGGGGTTTAGTTTGTATATACAGTAAAGAATATAATTTTAATATTATATTCTTTATTTTTTTATTTATTTGGTATATAATATTTTTAGGAGGATGTATTATGAATGTAGCGGATTTTGTTATTATTATACTTTTAGCTTTTGGAGCTGTTGAAGGATTTAAAGCTGGGGTTATAAAAAAGACAACTGATTTTGTTGGAATGTTTGTTATTGTTATTTTATCTTTTACTTTGAAAAATAATTTATCTACTATTATGTATGAAAATTTACCATTTTTTAGTTTTGGTGGTTTTATAAAGGGAATTGATGCTATAAATATTTTACTTTATGAAATTATTGCTTTTCTAATTATATTTGCTGCTTTGTATTTTATTTTGAGGGCTGTACTTGTGGTTACTGGTCTTATTGAAAAAATACTTAAAGCTACTGTTATACTTAGTATTCCATCTAAAATTCTTGGTATTTTTGTTGGTATTCTTGAATCTTATGTATATATATTTATTGTTCTTGTGATTCTTACTTTACCTATATTTAATATTCCTTTTGTTAGGGAATCTAAAATGGTTAATTTTATGTTAGATGATACACCTATATTGTCTTCATTATCTAGTGAAATGATAGATATATATGATAATGTGTATAATATTGTTATTAATAGGAAAGATAAGAATAATGAGGAAATTAATACTGAGATTACTAAACTTATGATTGATAAGAAGGTGCTTACAAAAGAGTCTGCTAGAAAATTAGTTGATAGAAATAAATTACATATTAATAATAAGGAAATATTGGAATAGGAGGATTTATGGGTTTAATACATTATGAAAATGATTTTGAATCTTTGATTAGGGATAAAGCTGTTGTTGATTTTTATGCTACTTGGTGTGGTCCTTGCAAGATGTTTAGTCCTGTATTTGAAGATGTAGAAAAGGAACATGATTTTAATTTTATTAAGGTTGATGTTGATAAGTATTCTGAAATAGCTAGAAAATATGGAGTTATGTCAATACCCACTGTTATTTTATTTAAAGATGGTATGGAAGTGAAGAGATATACTGGATTTATGGCTAGGGATCAATTTGATGATTTTTTAAAATAGTTTTTGCAAACTATTTTTTTATTTTTATATAAATCTATTGCAATTATTTTTATTTTTTGTTATTATTAATATGATAGTAGAGAGGAGAAGTTATTATGGATAATGAAAATAGAAAAGAAGATAAGAGAGGAATATTTTTAGGAATTGTTGGTATACTTACTTTGATTGTTGCTATAATAGGAGCATCATTTGCATACTTTTCACTTAATGCTAGAAGTAATGAAAATGCTGTAAAAGTTCAAGCTGCTACTGTACAAATTGTTTATGAAGAAGGTCAAAATATTGCTATAGATAATATTATTCCTTCTACTCAAGAAATTGCTCTTGAAACTGTAAGAAGAGCTGGAGAGATTCGTACAGGTACTGATGAGAAGTATGTTGCTTGTATGGATGATAATAATTATAGGGTATGTGGTACTTATGATTTTACATTAACTAATAATGGTACTAATCCTGTTGATATTAATGCATACATTACTCCTACAGCTTTAAAAGATGCTGTTGTTGATAATGAAAATCCTGAAAATAATAAACCTGCTGAAAAAGGCTTTAATAATTTGAAGTTTATTACTTTTGATAGAACAGGTGTAACTGGTAATGATAATGGTACTAAGATTGCTGCTGCAGATGGTTTAAGTGTTGTATATAATGGTGATTTTGGTATATTAGCTGCTGATAAAGCTGCTACTGCTAAACTTGGTGCTGGTGAAACTAAGACTTATCGTTTATTTATTTGGCTTGATGAAAAAGGCGAAGCTAATGATGTAGAACAAGGTGCTGTATTTAATGGTACTGTTCATGTTGATGTAGTTGGAGCTGGTCAAGGTATTACTGGTAATGCTAGTTCTAGTCAATAATGTATTTTAAAAAGCAATTTGATATTGCTTTTTTTTGTGTTTTTTGTTATCATTATACTAGGTGATGATATGGAAGATAGTAAAAGGAAAAAAAATGATATTTTTTATTTACTTTTGTTATTTTTTACTTTAATAACTATGATTATTGGTATTACTTTTACTTCTTTTTTATTACTTGCTAAAGAAGATGATGATAGTACTAAAGTTCAAACTGGTACTTTGGCTATTAATTATATAGATGGTCAAGAGATTGATACTTATGCTCTTCTTCCAATTAGTGAGCCTAATCTTAATACTAAGTACTCTACTTATAAAAAGAGTTTTTCTATTTCTAGTAGTAATAGTACCTTAGATCAAAATTTTAGTATATATATTGATGTAACTAATAATGAGTTTGATAATAATGCACTTGGTTTTATTTTATATGATGCTAATGGTAATAGAATTTCTAGTGGTAATATTCCTTCTAGTGGAAAAGTTTTACTTGCTTCGAATCTTGAACTTAAAACTGGAGAGAATAAGTCTTATACTGTACTTATATGGTTACAGGATAATGGTAAGAATCAGGATTATGAACAAGGTAAGAATTTTGCTGGAGAGTTTTATATTACTACTGAACAGATTAAGTATGAATAATCTGTTTTTTTCTTTACTAACTATTTTATTTATTATATAATATTATTAGGAGGATTTATAATGATAGGAAAGAAAATTAAAATTAATGATTATAAATTTACTTATGGAAAAGAAGTTATGTATGTTAATGTTTATGGTGCTTTTAAAAGTGGTAAAAGTGGTAATAAATATGTTATATATAGTTATATAGATGATGTAAATAAGAAAAATAAACTTTATTATGGCTCTGTATTTGTTAGAAATAATGAACTTGTTGTTATGTTATCTAAAGATACTAAAGAGGATAGTGTTAAGGAATTTACTACTGATATTCTTTCGGATAAGAATGAAGATAATTATGAAATTATTTCACTTAAAGATATTGATAGTATACAAATTATTGATGATGCTCCTGTTAGTTTTGATGTTGATATGAATAAATTATATGATAAAACTATACCTAAGGTTAAAGTAATTAAAAAAGAAGATAAACCTAAGAAACGTGTTTCTATTGGATATATATTTTTGATATTATTTATTATAGTGGTAGCTTTATTTTTCTTTGTTAATCCAGAAGTCTTAAAAGGTAAGGATAAGGAATATACTTGTACTAAGTCTTATACACATGAGAAGTTACCCGCTAATATTAATGAAAAGGTAGAACTTGTATTTACTTCAAAAAATGTTATTTCTACTATTAATATTACTTCAGATTATGTATTTAATGACACTGATTATTATAAAGAATTTAGAGATAATAGTTATTTCTATCAATATATAGAAAAGGGAGATACTTATAAGTTTGATGATGATAATTATACTTATAGATTATTTTCTAAAATAGATACTTCTAATGATTATTTTATGCCTAGTAAACTAGAAGAATTACTTACTTATTATAAAGATAAAGGATATAGTTGTAAGGAAAATAATATAGAATGAAAAACTTTTATTTATTATATAGTGGTGATGGGGCAATACTTAATAAGGAAATTAATGATTTAGAAAAGAAACTTGATATTAGTGATAATGATATTATTTATTATAATATAGATGATATTGATGGTATTATTAATGAAGCTTCTACTATTGGGATGTTTTCTTTAAATAAATTTATTATTATTAATATGGATAGTTATTTTAAAGATAAGAAGGATATTCCTAATATTAATTTACTTGAGAATTATTTTGATAGTTATAATTCTAATAGTTATTTAGTATTTGTATGTAATAGTGATTCTATAGATAGTAGGAAAAAGATAGTTAATTTAATTAAGAAGTATGGTATAGTTAAGAAACTAGAAGTTAATGATAATTATTTAAATGATTATGTTAATAATTATTTAAAAGATAATGGATATAAAATTAATAATGGAGATGTTGTTTATTTTATTAATAGAGTAGGCAATAATATTAATAATGTTACTAATGAACTTGATAAACTTATGCTATATAAGATTAATGATAAAATTATTAATAGAAATGATATTGATTTACTTACGGTGGAAAATATAGATGATTCTATATATGATCTTGTTAATTGTATACTTAAAAATGATAATGAAAAGGCTATTAAACTATATAATAATTTTATTGATAATGGTATGGATGTTAATCAAATAGTGGCTATTATAGCTGCTCAAATTAGACTTTTATACCAGGTTAAGAGATTATATAATAGTGGTAAATCTAATGATGAAATTGCTAAAATATTAGAGTTTAAGAGTGTATATAGGGTTAAGTATTTACTTAGTGATAGTTATTATTATAGTGAAAGTGATTTAGTTAAATATTTATCTAAACTTGCTGATATTGATAATGCTATTAAAACTAGTAATGGTGATGGTAATATGCTTATGCAATTGTTTATAGTAAAAAAAGATATATAAAATATACTTGTAAAGAATATTAAATTATAATAATATTTATATGTAAGATAAGAAGGGAGGCTCTCACTATGAAAGATGTATTATTTAAAAACGTTAACTCATTGTTAATTGGTGGGGGGAGGCTTGTAAATTCTTATAATATAATAAAATATGTAAATAATAAAGACTATGAAATAACTAATAGAAATATTAGTAATTTTTCATAGTCTTTTTGGTGGTGATATAATGGATAAATATAAGAAATTTATGTATATAGGAATATTTATATTATTAATATCTTTAGTAAGTAGTGCTGGTACTTATGCTTGGTTTACTTGGATTAGTCCTAGTAATACTAGTGTTACTTTATCAATAGGTAATTTAGCTGATGTAACTTTTACTAGTGGCCCTGATATTAATATATCTAATTTAGCACCAGTATATAATTATACTGATGGCGTAAGTACTACTTTTACTGTAAGAAATACTAATAGTACTGATTCACTATTATATAAAGTAAAATTAGAAATAACTAGTATTGCTAATGAATTAAAAGATGAATCATTTAAATATACTTTATTAAAAGATAATAAAGTAATAAAAACAGGTAATCTTAAAGATGCAGTAAATGGTAATCCTTTAATATTAAATACTAGTTCATTAGATAAAGGTAGTACTTCTAGTCCTAAAACATCTACTTTTAAGTTATATTTTTGGCTAGATGGTAATATGGAAAATAATTCTAATATGATGAATAAATCTTTAGTAGGTAAAATAGATGTAGGAGTAGAAACTAATGTAATAGTTAGTGATAATAGCACTCCTAGTAGTGAGGATTCTACATTTTTAAATACTAGTATAGCTAGAAAAAATATAAAAACATTAAAATATGTAGATAATTTAAATATACCAGAAGGAGCTACAGTAGTAGATGTATCTAAGAATGGTGATAATACAATAAAGATGTGGTATAATGAAGCAGATGCAAATGGTAATTATGATATAACTATAGGTAGTAATAATATTATATATGCTAATCCATCAGGATCTAATTTATTTTCTAATCTAACTAATGTTACATCAATAGATCTATCTAATTTAGATACATCAGGAATAGCTGGAATGAATGGTATGTTTGAAAATGATAAAGTGCTTACTAATATAGTTTTTGGTGATAATTTTAATACATCTAATGCTACCAATATGACTGCAATGTTTAGAGGATGTAATAATTTAACAGAATTAGATTTAAGAATGTTTGATACTTCGAATGTGAGAAATATGGGAAATATGTTTTTAAATTGTACTAAATTAGAAAGTTTAGACTTAAGTATGTTTGATACTTCGAATGTGATGGATATGGGAGGTATGTTTTTAAATTGTACTAAATTAGAAAGTTTAGACTTAAGTAGTTTTGATACTTCTTCTATAACTAATTTTGGAAAGATTTTTTATCATTGTACTAGTCTTAAGAGTTTGAATGTATCAAATTTTAATACTTCAAATGTAACTAATTTTTATGATATGTTTAATGGATGTTCTTCTTTAAAGGAATTAGATGTAAGCGGTTTTGATACTTCTAAGGCAGTAATTATGGGAAATATGTTTTCTGGTTGTAGTTCTTTAGAAAGTTTAGATGTATCACATTTTAATACGTCAAATGTTAAGACTATGTCAAATATGTTTTCTTCTTTAAAATGTAGTTTGGATTTGAGTAATTTTGATACCTCAAATGTAGATAATTTATCACAAATGTTTATGTATTATAAAAATGAGAGACTTGATTTAAGTAGTTTTGATACTTCAAAAGTAACTAGTACAAATCATATGTTTGCTAGTTCTTCAATTGAATATATAGATTTAAGAAATGCTGATTTTTCAAATGTTACTGATTATACTAATATGTTTAAAGGTATATCTAAAAGTACTATTATATATTTGAAGGATACTACTGGTAATAGAAACTTTATGAATACCAATTTTAACAATATAACTGCTACGTATATTAGTTAATAATAAAACAAAAGTTGATAGTATACTTTGATTTGAACTTTTTCTAATGACTTTAGGCATTAGAAAACGGCGAACAATGAAATGTGAGACGATAAGAAAAAGGTATGTAATTGTTACATACCTTTTTTTATGTTATTTAATATTATTGTTTGCTGTTCTTTAGTTGAGTTATTCCATAGTATTTCGAATAATACTCCTAAACCTATTAGTGGATCATCTTCTTTGGAAGATATAGAGTCTTCAATAGATGATTTTATATCTTCAATATTATCATCTTTGAAATTATTCTTTATGTATTGTCTTATATCTATGTTATTCATATTTATCACCCTTATTAGTATGATATATTATTGTTATTTTATTCCTTGTATTTTAATTATTGTTATGGTATTCTATAGATGGTGATTAAATATGTCTATATATATTCATATTCCTTTTTGTAATAGTATTTGTTCTTATTGTGATTTTTGTAAGATATTTTATGATAAGAAATATATTAAAAGTTATTTAGATAATTTAAGAAATGAGATTGTTGATAGGTATAAAGGGGAAGAAGTTAATACTATTTATATTGGAGGAGGTACTCCTAGTTGTTTAGAGGATGATGAACTTGTTATGCTATTCGATATTATTAAAGTATTTAATCTTAGTAATGATTATGAATTTACTATAGAAGGTAATGTTGAATCTATTACTGAGAGTAAACTTAATATTATGAAAAAATATGGAGTAAATAGAATTAGTATTGGTGTACAATCTTTTGATAATGATGTTATTAAATTACTTGGTAGAAGGCATACTGAGAAAGAGGTGTTTGATAAGATTAATTTAATTAAGAGATATATTGATAATGTTAATATTGATATTATTTATGCTGCTTATAATGATATTAATATATTAAAAAGGGATATTGATAAGGCTTTGAAGTTAGATGTTAAACATATTTCTACTTATAGTTTAATACTTGAAGATAATACTTTACTTAAGGTTAACGGATTTAATGGTATAGATGAAGATTTGGATTATGAAATGTATAAATACATAGAAGATATTTTAGAGGATAATGGTTATATTCATTATGAAATAAGTAATTATGCTAAGAAGGGGTATGAATCTCGTCATAATTTGGTATATTGGAATAATGATAATTATTATGGATTTGGACTTTCTAGTACTAGTTATATTAATGGTGTAAGAAGGGTTAATACGAAGAATTTGGCTAAGTATTTAGATGGTGAATACATGGGAAGTGTTGAAGAAGAATCTATTGATATTAGAATGGAAAATGAGGTTATGTTAGGACTTAGAAAGTTTAATGGTATTAATTTGAATAGTTTTAAGAATAAATATGGTGTTTTTATTGATGAGGTGTTTAATATTTATGATTTGATTAATGATGGTTATTTGGTTTTAGAAGATGATTATCTTAAGATTGATAAGAAATATATGTATATTTCTAATGAAATTATTGTTAGAATGTTTAAATAATATTATTTTTATGTTATAATTTTGTTAAGAAAGAAGGTTGTTTTATGGAAAAGTTTATTGCTGTTATTACTAGTGAAAAGTTTTATTTGCCTTTTGTGTATGTTGCTATAGGACTTGTGCTTAATATGTTAATTGGTAATGTTGTTGATAAAATTGGTGCTAGACATAAAAGTATTAGTGGTAAAGATAAAAGAAAAGATACTGTTATTAATTTGGCTAAAAGTGTTAGTAAGTATTTAATACTTATATTTGTAGTGCTTGGTATTTTTAAATTATATGGTGTTGATACTACTAGTATTATTGCTTCTATAGGGGTATTTGCTGCGGTTATTGGATTGGCTTTTCAAGATATTTTAAAGGATGTTTTGGCTGGAGCTTCTGTTATATTTGATAATAAATATGCTGTTGGGGATGTTGTACAAATTAATGGTTTTACTGGTACTGTTATTGAGTTTGGACTTAGAACTACGAAAATTAAATCTTTTTCTGGAGAAGTAAAATCTATTGGTAATTCTTCTTTTAGTGAGGTTATTAATTATAATTTATCTGATGCTGATTTATTTATTAAGCTTAATGTTGCTTATGATACTGATATTGATAAGCTTGAAAAGGTATTGGAGAGCATGAAAGAAGATATTCTTAAAATTGATAATGTTAAAGGTTATAAACTTTTAGGTGTTGATGAACTTGGTGATTCCGCTATTATATATATGGTAGACATTACTTGTAATGCTATGACAGGAGTGGTTATTAAAAGAAAGGTTCTTAGAATGGTAAAAGATAGATTTGATAAGGAGGGTATTAGTATTCCTTATACAACTGTGGATATTAATATAAGAAAATAGTATGGAAAAAAAAGATTATTTTAATAAAGAATATAATTATATTAAAGATACTAATAAGAGAAATGATTTGATATTACTTGTTAGTGGTCTTCCTGATTATTTTTTTGAAATACCTGCTTCTAGTACAGGTAAATATCATCCGGAGTTTGCCGCTACTGAACATGGTCTTGTTAAACATACTAAAGTAGCTACACGTATTGCTTATGAACTTCTTAATAATCCTGGACTTAATAATTTTACAGATAGTGAAAAAGATATTATTATTATGGCTTTAATACTTCATGATGGTTTTAAAAGTGGAAAGATTAAGGAAAAATATACAAGGTTTGATCATCCTTTACTTGCTAGTGAGTATGTTAGAGAAAATAAGGATAAATTATCTTTAAATGATGATGAGATTGATTTGATTACAAGAGTTATTGCTTCTCATATGGGTATTTGGAATAAGGATTATAATGGTAATGAGGTTTTGCCTATTCCTAAAGATAAGTATCAAAGATTTGTACATATGTGTGATTTTCTATCGAGTAAGAAATTTATTAATGTTAAATTTGATGGTATAGATATAAGTGACTTCTAAAGGGGGTCATTTTTTCATATTATTGTATTGGTGATTATATGAAACTTAGGTATTTTATTTTACCAATAATTGTTATATCGTTAATGATTTTTATTGTTGATAGTGATAATGATGTTATTAATAAAGAGGTTGTTTCTTTGAATTATGATATTAGTTATCCTTTTTTTAGTAATGATGATATTGATAATTATATTAGTAGTTATTTGAATTATGATAGTTATATAGATGGTAATGTTATTATTGATTATGATATATATGATAATGATAATTTGTATTATTTAACCTTCTATAAGTATTTTTGGAATGATAATATGGTAAGTGATGGTAGTGATTCTTTTGTTATTGATACTAGTAATAATAGTGTTAGTAGAATTAATAAGACTAATTATGAGTATGATGTTGTTATTAATAGGAAGATAGATAAGAGTAAAAAGATGATTGCTCTTACTTTTGATGATGGTCCTAATTATAATACTAGTAAGATTATTGATGTTCTTAATAAATATGATATTAAGGCTACTTTTTTTGTTCTTGGTAATAGGGCAATAAATAATAAAGATATTCTTAGAAAGATGGCTGATAGTGGTATGGAGATTGGCAATCATACGTATAATCATTTATTGCTTACTAAATATGATGAGAATAAGATTAGAAGTGAGATAGAGGATACTAGTGAGGTTATATATAATGCTACGAAAAAAAGGCCTAAATTATTAAGACCTAGTTATGGTTCTGTTAATAATAAAATTAAGAAAGTGGCTAATATGCCTATTATTATATGGGATATTGATACTTTGGATTGGAAGTATCATAATTCTAAGAGGATTACTAGTAGAGTAGTTAATAAGGTACGTGATGGTGATATTATTCTTATGCATGATATTTATAGTGCTAGTCTTAATGCTCTTAGTAATATTATTCCAATTCTTCAGGATAATGGGTATGAATTTGTTACAATAGATGAACTTTTTTATTATAAGGGAATATCTTTAGAAAATGGTAAAGTATATGGTTATGCTAGATGATTGTATAAAATTTGATTTTTCTTTACAAAATATTACTTTTGTTATATAATTATATTGGCTTTTTGTGAGGAAGTGAGATTATGGCTTATATCAGTAATGAAATTATTAATGAAATAAGAAATAAGACTGATATTGTTGATGTTGTCTCTAGATATGTTAATCTCACAAAAAAGGGGAAGAATTATATTGGAGTTTGTCCTTTTCATGATGATCATTCTCCTAGTATGAGTGTTAGTCCTGAAAAACAGATATTTACTTGTTTTTCTTGTGGTGCTACTGGTAATGTATTTACTTTTGTATCTGATTTTGAAAAGATATCTTTTAGTGATGCAGTTAGATTACTTGGAGAGAAGGCTGGTATTAGTATTGGTAATAATACTTATATTGGTAATAGTAAAAGAGATGAATACTTTGATATATATGATAATGCTAATAAATTTTATCAGAATAGTTTGTTTACTAATTTGGGTAAGAATGCTATTCAGTATTTGAAAAATAGAAATATTGATAGAGATACTATTAAGAAGTTTGGAATTGGGTTATCTGTTCAAAAATTATCTTTAACTGATTATTTAAAAAATAAGAATTATTCTATTGATAAACTTATTGATGTTGGTCTTACTAACGATAATGGTAATGATATTTTTATTAATAGAATTATGTTTCCTATATATGATTTAGCTGGTAATCCTGTTGCTTTTTCTGGTAGAATATATAATACTAAAGATACTTCTAAATATATTAATACTAAAGAAACTGATAAGTTTAAGAAGGGTAAGATTTTATATAATTATCATATTGCTAAAGAACATTTGAAGAAGAATGATAGTGTTATTATTATGGAAGGTCAAATGGATGTTATTAGGGCTAGTACTATTGGAGTTAATAATTGTATTGCTACGATGGGAACTGCTTTAACTCGTGATCATAAAAGTATTATTAAGAATATGACTAATAATATTGTTTTATGCTTTGATGGCGATAGTGCAGGTGAAAAGGCCACTATTAGCGCAATAGAATTACTTGAAGATACTGGTATTGATATTAAAATCGTTAGATTACCTAATGATATGGATCCTGATGAGTATATTATTAAAGAGGGAAAAGATAGTTTTTTATATCAAATTAGTAATGCTACTAATTTGATTGATTATAAAATGGAACTTCTTAAAAAGAATAAAGATTTTGGTAATATTAAAGATATATCTTCTTATGTTAATTCTGCTTTAAAAGAACTTGTATATGAGAAAGATGATATTGTAGTAGAACTTAATCTTAAGAAGTTGGCTACTAGTTTTGATATTGATTATGATAATTTAGTTAATAAATATGAGAAACTTAAAAATGATAATAATAATAAAGATAGTTATGTTAGGGTAAATAAGCCTAAAAAAGTATATAATAGATATGGACAAGCTGAGAGTCATCTTATTTATTATATGCTTAAAGATGATAGAGTTATAAATATGGTAGAAAAGAGAGTTGGGTATTTTCCTGATAAAAATATTAGGGAATTATCTAATGAAATTATTTACTATTTTCATAAATATGGTATAATAAATGTCGCTGATTTTATTAGTTATATATCTTCTAGAAATGAAATTTTAAATACTTTGAAGGAAATTTTAGCTATGAATATTAAAGAAGACTTTTTAATAGATGAAATTGAAGATTATATTTTTGTTATAAATGAGTATCATAAAGAAGTGAAGATAAATGATTTAAACAAAAAATTAAAAGAAGAAAAAGATCCGTTAAAGCAAGCTAAGATTTCTTTAGAAATTATGAAGATAAGGGGAGTGAAAAAATGATATCAGAAGTTAAAGATTTTGAACAAAGAAAAGAAACACTTATTAAAAAAGGTAAAGAAGTTGGCTTTATTACATATGAAGAGTTAGCAGAAGAATTAAAAGGACTTGAAGTAAGTAGTGATTTACTTGATGAACTTTATAATGCTCTTATGGAAAATGATATTAGTGTTATATCTGAGAGTGATTTAGATGATGATAGTGAAGAGGATGATGGTGGTAATTTAGAAGATATCCTAAAAGATGATAGTATTGCTAAAGAATTAACTATTAATGATCCTGTTAGAATGTATCTTAAGGAAATTGGTAAGATTAGTTTGCTTTCATTAGATGAAGAAACTGAATTGTCCAAAAAAATCGCCGAAGGTGATGAAATGGCCAAAAATAGATTGGCTGAATCTAATTTAAGACTTGTTGTATCTATTGCTAAGAGATATGTTGGTAGAGGAATGCTTTTTCTTGATTTAATACAAGAAGGTAATATTGGTCTTATGAAGGCTGTTGAAAAATTTGATGCTACTAAAGGATATAAGTTTTCTACTTATGCTACTTGGTGGATTAGACAAGCTATTACAAGAGCTATTGCGGATCAAGCTAGGACGATTAGGGTACCTGTTCATATGGTAGAAACTATTAATAAATTATCAAGATTTCAAAGACAACTTACACTTGAGCTTAATAGGGAACCTACTGATGAGGAACTTGCAGAAAAGATGAATATGTCCCCTGAAAAGATTAGAGAAGTTATTAAGATTGCTCAGGATCCAGTATCTCTTGAAACTCCTATTGGTGAAGAAGAAGATTCACATTTAGGTGATTTTGTTCCTGATGAAAGTAATATGTCTCCTGAAGATTTTACTGTTCATGAAATGCTTAAAGAAGAGATTAGTGATGTTCTTCTTACTTTAACAGAAAGAGAGGAACAAGTTCTTAGACTTAGATTTGGTCTTGATGATGGTTCTAGTAAAACACTTGAAGAGGTTGGACAAATGTTTGGTGTTACAAGAGAGAGAATTAGACAGATTGAGGCTAAGGCTCTTAGAAAACTTAGACATCCTTCTAGAAGTAGAAAATTAAAGGATTTCTTAAATGAATAAGTTATCTGTTAGATTGGAAGCTGTGGCTAATTATGTCGATGATAATTCTAAAGTTATTGATATTGGTTGTGATCATGGCTTTTTATCTATTTTCTTGGCTAAGAAATATGATAATATTAAAATTATTGCTAGTGATATTAATGAGAATGCTTTAAATAATGCTATTTCAAATATTAACAAGCTAAATCTTCAGAATAAAATAGAAACGAGACTTGGTAGTGGACTTGATGTTGTTACTGCTGATGAAATTGATACTATTATTATTAGTGGTATGGGATCTAATACAATTGTTGGAATGCTTAAATATGCTAGAAATAAACTTACTTATGTAAAGGATATTATCGTTCAAAGTAATACTGATTTATATTTTCTAAGAAAGAATATTGTTTCTTTTGGATATTATATTGCTGATGAAACTTTAGTTAAAGATAAAAATATTATTTATACGGTTATTAAGTTTTCTAAAGGTAAGAAGAAATATAATTATAAGGAATTATATTTAGGACCGATACTTATTAGTAAAAACGATGATTTATTTAGGGAAAAGAATAGAAAAGAAATTAATACTCTTAGAATGATTGTTAATGGTATTGGTAATGGTCATTACTTTTATAAAAAAAGACTTAAAAGAAATATTAGGATTTTAGAGAAAATAGGAACTTAGGTTTCTATTTTTTGGTATATTTTTATATATATGGAATATGCTTAATTGAAAGGAAGAATGATTATGAAACAGATTATACCATTTAAAAAAGATTTACCATTTAAAACTAAAGTTAGTGATATTACTTCTATATCTTTAGAAAGAAAAATTGAAATATTAGATGGTGGTATTGTTACTGGTACTTTTTATATTACTGGTGATTATAAGATGAATGAAGGTTCTATTAATAGAGAAAAGTTTTCTTTTGATTTGCCATTTGATATTACTCTTGATCCTAGATATGATGTTAATAGTGTAAAGGCTGATATTGAGGATTTTTATTATGATGTTATTAATGAGGATACTTTAAAGGTTAATATTGATTTATATATAGAGGCTGAATATTTACCGGATACTTCTTTGGATAATAATATTTTAACAGAGGAAGATAAATCTGATAATGAAATGAATGATGTTCAAAAAGAAGATGAGCCTGTGGAAGAAGATAGAAATATCATGATGGAGTCAAAAAGTGATAGTAAAAATGATGAAAATATAGAAATAGAAAAAGATAAAGAAGTGACTTCTGAAAAAATTAATAATGACGATGCCACTATGAATGATAGTGATATTGAACGTAATGATGTAGATGATTTTGCTAATGATTTATTTTCTAATTTAGATAATACGGAAACTTATACTACTTATTATGTTTATATTGTTAAAGAAGAGGATACTATAGATAAGATTATTTCTTTATATGGGGTTACTAAAGAAGATATAGAAAATTATAATGATATAACTAGTATTAAACCTGGTGATAAAGTAATTATTCCAAAAACTAGTGAATAATTATGTTAGAAAAATTGCTAGTGAATATAATATTCCTATAAATAAAATTACTATTAAAAATAATACTAGAATTATTGATGATAAAATTGTTCTTAAGAAAAAGAAGAATAATGATTTGAATAATGTTTATAAATATTTAAAATCTAGATCGTTTGATTATTTTCCTGAACCAATTACAATAGATAATTTATATGAGGTTTATCCATTTTTAGAAGATACTTATGAACCTAGTGAACAAAAGGCCACTGATATTATGCATCTATTAGGATTACTTCATAGTAAGACAACTTTTTATAGAGAAATTGATATTGATAAAAATAAGGAGATATATGAAAATATATCTGATGAGTTAGAATATTTAAATAATTTTTATAATGATCTTATTACGATGATTGAAAAAGAAGTTTATATGTCACCATCTGGATATTTGATTGCTAGAAATATTAATATTATTTTTGGTAGTATTTATTATGCTAAGCATAATCTTGAAGAGTGGTATAAAAAAATAGATAATAATAAAAATGAGAGAGTTGTTAATATTCATAATAATATTAGTCTTGATCATTATATAAAAAATGAGAAGCCATATTTAATTAGTTGGAATAAGAGTAGAATTGATAGTCCAATATATGATTTGCTTTCTTTTTATAAGAATCATTATTTGGATTTTGATTTTGATGATTTATTTCATTTTTATGAAAGTGGTTATCCTTTAAAAGAAGATGAAAGATTACTTTTGTTTACATATATGGCTATACCGTATAAAATAGAAATTATAAGTGATGAATATGAAATGTGTATAAAAATTAATAAAATGATAGAATATTTATATAAAACTAGTAATTTGATTATGAACTATCATAGTTGATAGTTCTTTTATATGTTGTATTTTGTCTTTTATGGGCTAATGGGGTTGACATTATTGAAAAAATTTATTATAATAGTTTAGCTTTAAAAAGGAGGCGTTTATTTGTATGGAAAATAATAATATGAAGTATATAAATAGTCACTTTTCTATGGAAGAAATTGCCAAGATGGTGGCTTTAACAATTGATGGAGTTTATCCTAAGTCAAAAAATGATTCTAATAATAGTGAAAAGAATAAACCTATTGTTAAGAAATTGGTACAAAATCATAGTAGAAGATAGAATTTTCTATCTTTTTATTTTGTCTTTACTTTGATATTTTTAATTGGTATAATTAATAAGAAAAGAGGTATATAATGGATAAGAATTTTATTAAAGGTAAGTTATATAAACAAATATATCGTAATGAGATGAATGGTTATATGGTTGGTTTATTTAAGATTAATGATAGTAATATTGATTATGATAATAATATTATTAATATTACTGGTGTTTTACCTGCACTTGATGATAGAAAAGAATATATTTTATATGGTGATATTGTTAATCATATTAAATATGGTATTCAGTTTAGTGTTAATTCTTTTGATATTGTTATACCTACACGTGAAGATGAGTTGGTTGTTTTTTTGTCTAGTGATTTGTTTCCTATAGGAGAAGTTACCGCTAAAAAGATTGTTGATATGTTTCATGAGGATACTGTTAATAAGATTCTAGATAATAAGGATTGTCTTCAGTTGATACCTAGACTTAATGAGAAGAAAATAGATAAGATTTATAATGTTCTTAAAGATTATCAGAATACTTCTAATATTGTTATTGAACTTACTAAACTTGGTTTTGATATGAAAGAATCACTTAGTTTTTTGAATAAATACAATAATAAAATTCTTGATACTGTTAATAATAATATATATGAACTTATTGATAATGATGATATGTCTTTTAAAAAGATAGATGATATTGCTCTTGGTATGGGAATTAATGAAGATGATGATAGGAGAGTTAAAGCACTTATTATTTATGTTATGAAGGAAACTTGTTTTAATAGAGGGGATACTTATTTGAAATTAGAGGATATATCTTTTGGTATTTCTAATTATGTAAGTATTACTTCTGAAAAAATGGATTATTTAATGGTTAAACTTACTCGTGATAAGAAAATTGTTATTATTGAAGATAGATATTATTTGAAGAATTTTTATGAGGCTGAGAAATATATTTGTGAGAGGATATGTTTTCTTAATGACATGAGTGTTATTGGTCATACAAATATTAATAAATATCTTGATAATGAGAAGTTTAGTAATATTGTTTATGATGATGTTCAAAAAAAAGCTATTGAAAGTGGAGTTAATAATAATATTACTATTATTACTGGTGGTCCTGGTACTGGTAAAACAATGATTATTAAGGCTATTGTTAAAATACTTATGGAAGCTGGAAAACTTAAAAATGAGGATATTGCTCTTCTGGCACCAACAGGAAGGGCTGCTAAAAGACTTATGGAAACTACTGGTAAAAGTGCTTATACTATTCATAAGTATTTGGGATGGGATAAGGATAGTAATACTTTTGCTACTGATGAATATTCTCCTAAGGATGAAAAGTATATAATTGTTGATGAGGTCAGTATGATTGATACACTTCTAATGGAGGCTTTACTAAAAGGTATTAAGAGAAATGCTAAACTTATATTGGTTGGAGATTATTATCAGCTTCCTAGTGTTAGTGAGGGACAAGTTCTTAAGGATTTGATTGATAGTGATTGTATTCCTGTTATTAAACTTAATAAAATTTATAGGCAAACAGAAGGTTCTTATATTCTTAACTTGGCTTATGATATCAAAGAGAAGAATATTGGAGAAGAATTATTTTTAAAAAAAGATGATTATTTGTTTGTTAATGGCGATAATGATAATACTATAGGTATTGTTAAGGAAGTTGTTTCTAAAGCTATTAAAAAGGGATTTAGTGATAGAGAACTACAGATACTTGCTCCTATGTATAAATCTATTAATGGTATTGATAATTTGAATGTTATGCTTCAAGAACTTTTTAATCCTAAAAGTGATAAAAAAGTGGAGGTTAATTATCATGGTATTATTTATAGGGAATATGATAAAGTACTTCAACTTGTTAATGATCCAGATAATAATGTATATAATGGTGATATTGGCTATATAGAAAATATTATTATATCTAAGGATAAAAAAGTTATTAATCAGATTGATATTAATTATGATGGTAATATTGTGGAGTATACTCCTGATAAATTTATTAATTTTAGACATGGTTATGCTATTAGTATTCATAAAGCTCAAGGTAGTGAATTTGATATGGTTGTTATGCCTATAGTTCCTTCTTTTAAGAGAATGCTTTATAATAAACTTGTTTATACTGGTGTTACTAGAGCTAAAAAAAGTTTAGTTATAGTTGGAGATGCTAATTCTTTTATATATGGTATTAATAATGATTATGTTGATAATAGAAGAACTACTTTGAAAGATTTTATTATTAATTATTATAATAATGTATAAATTGTTTTAATAGGTTAATAATATTATTGTATCTAATTTATTTAGATATAGTCATATTTTAAAGGAGTTGGTGTTATGAAATCCAAAATGGGAATGGCTTTAATGGGTTTAGGTATAGGCGTAGGTAGTGCCGCGCTATATCATAATGTAAAAAATGGTAATATGAAAAAGTGGGTTAGAAAAATGAACTCCGCTAAAACTAAAGCCGTAAACGACCTAGAAAATATGATATAGGAAGAGAAATTATTCTCTTTCTTTTTATGTTAAATAAAAGTATAGTACATATGTTTTGTACTATACTTTTGTATGAATACTTATAAATAAAGGCTTTATAAACTAATTTTGGAAATGATTTGTTTGATATTGGCTATGAATATTAATTTATATATAATGGTTAAGTGGTAATACTTATATGGGTGTTCTCTCCTTTTTAATTTGATTAAGAAGGAGTGAGGCTATATGAAAGAAATTTCCGTAAAGGGGGTTTTGAGTAGTGGAATCAGTTTTAGCATATGTACTTTGCTTGCTTTAACTATTCTGGTTATTCTTGCTTTAAGTAAGAATAATCATAGATAAAAAAGCGGAGCACTCTACTTAAGGAAGTGCTCCATAAACAAACCAAATGGAGAGAACACCTTTCGAATATAGGTGTTACCTTTTTATTATGGGTAAATTTCTCTTTCCATATACATTATATATTATATTTTAATAAAATACAACAAAAAAAGAAGTAATTATTTTACTTCCATAGTATTTACTTTTTTTGTTAATCTTGATTTTTCTCTATTAACTTTATTTTTATGTACTAAACCTTTAACACCAGCATTGTCTAAAGATTTGATTGCTTTCTTTAAACTTTTTTCTGCTAATTCTTTATTTCCTGCTAATACTGCTTTATCTGTTTCTTTAATGGCATTTTTAACAGTTGATTTTAGTTGTTGATGTGCTAAAGTTGTCTTTCTAATTTGAACTATTTTTTTCTTTGCATTTTTAACGTTTGCCATAAAAATTTCATCTCCTTCCAAAACTACTTATAATTTTATCAAAAAAATATAAAAAAAGCAAATATTTTCCTTATTTTTTGTGAAAAATATTAGTGGTGATATATATGGGTCATGAAATTGATTTAAAAAGGTATGATATTAGAACTGATTTGGTTATTGATACAATTGATAATAATGATGATAATATTGATACTTTAGTTGAAGTTCAAGGTGATATTAAGATTACAAAAGTAACAGTTGATGATAATGTTAGTAGGATTATTGGAAAGAAAAAAGGAAGATATATTACAATTGAATTTGATGATGTTACTGATACGGATAATAAGAATAAAGTAGAGGATATTTTTACTTTAGAACTTAATGATATTTTTGATATTAGTAAAGTTAATAGTGTACTTATAATTGGACTTGGTAATAGGAATAGTACTCCTGATAGTTTGGGTCCTAAAGTAGTTGATGATATTGTTGTAACTAGACATTTATTTTTACTTGGAGAAGATGTTAGTGATGGTGTTAAGTGTACTTCTAGTTTTAGTCCTGGAGTTATGGGAAATAATGGTATTGAGACCTTTGATATTATTTCTTTGTTATGTAAAGATGTTAAACCTGATTTAGTAATTATTGTTGATGCTCTTGCTGCTTCAAATATTGGGAGGGTTAATAAGTGTATTCAAATCACTGATAGTGGTATTCATCCTGGTAGTGGTGTTGGTAACATGAGAAAAGAGATTAGTTTTGATACTTTAGGTGTTCCTACTATTGCTATTGGTATTCCTACGGTTGTTGAGTCTTCTATTATTGTATATGATACGATGAATTATTTATTCAAACATATTTCTTATATTAAAAATAATGCAAATATGAATAAACTTATTGTTAATAGATATAATTATAAAAATAAAATTGATTATAGTGATTTGTCTTATGATGAGAAAAGGAATTTTGCTGGTTTATTTGGTACTTTATCTGATAGTGATAAGAAGAGTCTTATTAATGAGGTTCTTAATGGGCTTGATTATAATTTTATTGTTACTCCTAAAGAGGTTGATTTTCAAATAGATAGGCTTAGTAGTGTTATTAGTAGTGGTATTAATGGATATATTCATGGTACTAAGGTGTCAAATTAGTGTAATATTCTTTACTTTTTTATTTTTTCTATTATATAATGATAATAGGAGAGTGATGTAATGAGATGTGTAGGAACTGTAAGTAGAGGTATTAGAACAGGTGTTATTAAAAATGGGGATAATTTAGAAGATATTGTTGTTAATTCTGTTCTTAGAGCTAGCTTGAGTGATGGATTTGATATTAAAGACAGGGATATTATTGGAATTACTGAAGCTGTAGTTGGTATAGCTTATGGTAATTATGTTACAGTAGATGATATTGCTACTGATATTAGAAGTAAATATCCTGATGGGAAAATAGGTCTTATATTTCCTATTCTTAGTAGAAATAGATTTTCAATGATTTTGAAGGGTATTGCTAGGGGTAGTAAAAAAATATATATGTTATTATCTTATCCATCTGATGAAGTTGGTAATCATTTATTTAATGATGAATTGTTAGAAGAATATAATATTAATCCTTATAGTGATTCTTTTGGTATTGATACTTATGATAAGTATTTTAGGGGTATTGTACATGAATTTACTGGGGTTAATTATATTGATGTATATAGTGAAATATGTAAGAATGAGGATTGTGATATTGAATTTATTTTTTCTAATAATCCTAAGGAAATTTTTAAATATACTAGAAATGTATTGGCTTGTGATATTCATACTAGGGAAAAAACTAAGAAGGCTTTAAGAGATGCTGATATTTTATATGGTCTTGATAATATTATGAATAATAGTATTAATGGTAGTGGATTTAATCCTAAGTATGGTCTTTTGGGTTCTAATAAGAGTACTGATGAAAAACTTAAGTTATTTCCAAAAGATGGTGAAGAACTTGTATATAATATTCAAAAAAGGATTAAAGATGAAACTGGTAAAAATGTTGAGGTTATGATATATGGAGACGGAGCTTTTAAGGATCCTGTAGGTAAGATATGGGAACTTGCTGATCCGGTTGTTTCACCATTTTATACTAGTGGTTTAGAGGGAACTCCTAATGAGATTAAACTTAAATATATATCTGATAATGTACTTAGTAATCTTAGAGGAGAAGAACTTAATAATGCTATGAAGGATGAAATAAGAAAGAAAGAAGATAATTTGGTAGGACAGAATAAAAGTCTTGGTACTACTCCAAGAAGAATTACTGATTTGGTCGGTTCTCTTTGTGATTTGACTAGTGGTAGTGGTGATAAGGGAACACCAGTTGTATATATTCAAGGTTATTTTGATAACTATGCTAATGAATAAGGAGATGATTATAGATGAAGATTGCAATTAATGGTTTTGGTAGAATAGGTAGACTTGTATATAGATTAATGGAAGAAGATGACTTTTTTGATGTTGTAGCTATTAATGATTTATCTAGTAGTGAAGAACTTGCATATTTGCTTAAATATGATAGTACACATAGAAATTATGATAAGGAAGTTACTTATGATGATGATGGTATTATAGTTAATGGTAAAAAAACTAGAATATATGCTGAAGCAGATCCTTCTCTTCTTCCTTGGAGAGAGCTTGGTGTGGATTTGGTTTTTGAATGTACTGGTAGATTTACTGATTTAGATAGTGCTATGCTTCATATTAAAGCTGGTGCTAAAAAGGTAATTGTTAGTGCTCCTTGTAAGGGTGATGTTAAAACCATTGTATATAATGTTAATGATGATATTATAGATAATGATGATAAGGTTATTTCTGCTGCTTCTTGTACTACTAATTGTTTGGCTCCAGCCCTTAAGGTACTTGATGATAATTTTGGTATTGCGAGAGGTTTTATGACAACTGTTCATGCTTATACTAATGATCAAGCTACACTTGATGTTCCTCATAAAAAAGGAATTAAGGCTAGAAGAGGTAGGACTTGTGCTATTAATATAGTACCTACTAGTACTGGAGCTGCTAAAGCTATTGGAAAAGTTATTCCTTCACTTGATGGCAAGTTAGCAGGAGGGGCACTTAGGGTACCTGTACAGGATGGTTCTCTTGTTGATTTATCATTAGAATTATTAGAAAAGGTTACTGAAGAAGAGGTTAATAGTATGTTTTTAAATAATGTTAATGATACTTTAAAAGCTACTTATGATCCTATTGTTTCTTCTGATATTATTGGTAATAAATGCGGTAGTTTGGTTGATTTATCTTTAACTAAAGTACTTGAAAGTGATGGTAAGCAAATGGTTAAGGTTGTTGCTTGGTATGATAATGAGATGGGATATTCTATGCAGATGGTTAGAACTGCTAAGAGATTTTTGAGTAAATAAGGGCTTTTGGAAGTCCTTTTTTTCTTCTTTAAATTACTTGACAACAGGTTAATTCTAAGATACAATTAATTTGTATAGTTTAAATTAAAATTTTATAATTTTTTCTATAAATGTATTAGAATGGAGGTTTATAATGAATAATACAGTGTTCTCCATTTTTCTATTCATTCTTGGGTTAATTATAGGATTTGTAGTTGTTTTTATTGTTAATTTTTTAAAGAAGAAAAGTGATAATAAGAAAGCTGATTCTATAATTGAGACCGCTAAAAAAGATGCTGATAAAATTAAAAGGGATTCTTTATTTGAGACTAAAGAGGAAATACATAAACTTAAAATTGATGCTGATAAAGAAATTAAAGAAAAGAAGAGTGAAATTAAAGAACAGGAAGATAGATTACTTCAAAGAGAAAACAATATTGATCGTAGGGATTTGGCTCTTCAAAATAGGGAGTCTTCTCTTGATGAGAGAGAAAATAATTTATTAGTTAAACAGCAAAAAATTCAAGAATCTAAAGAAGAAGTGGAAGATATTAAAAGACGTGAGCTTGAAGAACTAGAAAAAATAAGTAAATATACTAAGGAACAGGCTAGAGATGCTGTTATGAAAATGGTTGAGGATAAAATGTCCAAGGAAATAGCAACATATATTAAAGAGGCAGAAGCAGAGGCTAAACTTAATGTTGATGAAAAGTCTAAAGAGTTATTAGTTGGTGCTATGCAAAAATATGCTGCTGATATTACTTCTGAGCAGACTGTTTCGGTTATTAATTTACCTAATGATGAAATGAAGGGTAGACTTATTGGTAGAGAGGGTAGAAATATTAGAACTATTGAGTCTGTTACGGGAGTTGATTTGATTATTGATGATACTCCTGAGGCTATTGTTATATCTAGTTTTGATCCTTTGAGAAGAGAAATTGCTAGACTTGTACTTGAAAGTTTGATTAAGGATGGTAGAATTCATCCTGCTAGGATTGAAGAGTTATATGCTAAGACTTGTAGTGATATGAAGCAAACTATTAGAGAATATGGTAAAAATGCTTTGTACGAACTTGCTTTATCTAAAATGGATCCTGAACTTGTTGAGATTGTTGGTAGACTTCATTTTAGAAGTAGTTATGGTCAAAATGCTTTAAATCATTCTATGGAGGTTGCTAATCTTGCTGGGCTTCTTGCTTCTGAACTTGGTGAAAATGTTAATTTAGCTAAGAGAGCAGGACTTCTTCATGATATTGGTAAAGCTATTGACTTTGAGATGGAAGGTTCACATGTTAAAATTGGTGTTGATTTAGCTAAGAAATATGGGGAGGATCCGATTGTTATTAATGCTATTGCATCTCATCATGGTGATACAGCTCCTACAAGTGTTATTGCATCGATTGTGGCTATAGCTGATGCTATTTCGGCTTCGAGACCTGGAGCTAGAAATGATTCTTCTGAAAATTATATTCAAAGATTAGAACAACTTGAGGATATTGGCAATAAGATTGATGGTGTAGAAAAGGCTTATGCTGTGCAGGCTGGTCGTGAACTTAGGGTTATGGTTAAGCCTGAAGAAGTTGATGATTTGACTGCTCATCAAATTGCTAGAGAAATAAAAGAAAAAATAGAAAATGAACTTAAATATCCTGGTACCATTAAGGTTACTGTTATTAGAGAGACTAGAGCACAAGAAGAGGCTAAATAGTCTCTTTACTTTTATATTTAAAAATGTTATACTTTAGTAGTAAGGAAGTATTGATATGAATAGTTTTAAAATTGAATGCAATGAAAATGTAGATAATTATTATAATGATGTTGTGGTTAATAGTTGTCATAATGATATAGAATTATCAAATGATAATATATATGAAATTGATGGTATTGATTATTTTGGTGAAACGATTGAAAAATACTATACAATATGTCCTAATTGTGGGTATATGGTTTTTATTAATAGTGATGGACTTGATGAATCAATTAAGAAAAATGCTAAAGATAAGAATAGTAAGCAAATGTATTTATTTGCTAAAAATAAACTTAAATCTGAATATATACATCTTAATTATTTGGAAAGGAATATGGGAAAAAGAAGAGTTCTTAAATAATACAAGGAGGAAATATGGGTTTATTTAATAAGATTAAGAATGCTTTTAGTAAGGATAAAGAGGTAGTTAAATATGATGAGGGGCTTAGTAAAACAAGACGTGAGTTTGCTACTGAACTTAGTAATTTATCTCGTAAATATAAGAATATAGATGAGGATTATTTTGAAGAATTAGAAAATATTCTTATTATGGCTGATATTGGTGTTAATACTGTTATGAAATTTGTTGATAAGCTTAAACATAGGGTTCGTGAAGAAAAGATTACTGATAGTAATGTTTTAAAAGAAATTATTGTTGATGAACTTTTAATTATGTATGTTGATAATGGCGTTATGAGTAGTAAGATTAATTATAATGATAATGGTCCTACGGTAATATTATTTATTGGTGTTAATGGGGTTGGTAAAACTACTAGTATTGGTAAGATTGCCAAGAAACTTATAAATGATGGTAAAAAAGTTTTACTTGCTGGTGGTGATACTTTTAGAGCTGGTGCTACTGAACAATTAGTAGAATGGGGTAAGAAGATAGATGCTCCTGTTGTTATTAGTAAAAGTAAAGATCCTGGCGCTGTTATATATGATAGTATAGATAAGGCTATAAAAGAGAAATATGATGTTGTTCTTATTGATACTGCAGGTAGACTTCAAAATAAAGTTAATCTTATGAATGAACTTGGTAAAATTAATAATGTTATTAAAAAACTAATACCTGATGCTCCTCATGAAACTTTATTAGTAGTGGATGCTACTACTGGTCAAAATGGTATTAATCAAGCAAAGGCTTTTAGTGAAGTTACGGATATTACTGGTATTGTTCTTAGTAAACTTGATGGTACTGCTAAAGGGGGAATTGTGCTAGCTATTAAAGAAGAAGTTGGCATTCCTGTTAAATTTGTTGGTCTTGGTGAAGGTGATGATGATTTAGAATCATTTGATATAGAAAAATATGTTTATGGTTTATTTAAAGATTTATAGAAAGGGTGATTGTGTTGGATAAGAAGAAGAGTACTAAGAAAAAAGAAGAAAAATATAAATTTATTGATACAAATAAATTAAGAAAGATGGAACTTATTATTTCTATATTTGTGGGTATTATATTTTTGGCACTTCTTGTTTGTGCTATAATTAATAAAGTATTTATACCTGCTGCACTTATTTCATTTGCTTTACTTTTATTTTGTATATGTTATTATTATATAGAAGATGAAAGTAAGAAAAAACTTGTATATATTTTGTTTGGAGTTGGGGTACTTCTAATTATTATTGAAGTTATTTATACCTTGGTTAATATTATATAATGGATAAAAGAAATTATTTGATTATTTTATATGATTTTTATGGTGAGTTATTAAATGATAAACAAAAAGAGTGTTTTGAAGATTATTATTTTAATAATTTATCTTTGGGTGAAATAAGTGAAAATATGAATCTTAGTAGAAATGCTATTTATAAGAATATTAAGACTAGTGAAGATAAGCTTTATTATTATGAAGATAAACTTAATTTATTTAAAAATAGAGAAAAACTTTATGAAATTGTTGATACTATAGATGATGAAAATATTAAGAATAAAATAAAAGAATTATATTAGGAGAGTAATTATTATGACTAATAAAAAGTATAAAATGATATATGATTATAGAAAAAGAACTAGCGGTGGTTTTTTAGATGCTATGTTTCTTTCTTCTTTACTCATAATAGGGGCTATGATGGTATTACTTTCTTTGATTGGGGTGAAATAAATGGATTCGATATTGGAACGTTTTTCTGATAATTTAACTGATGTTAAGTACATTACTAATCCTGCTGTGGCTAGGGATGATGAAATTAAAAAACTTATACTTGTACTTCTTACTCCTGAAAAAAGTGCTGTACTTGTTGGTAAACCTGGTATTGGTAAAACTGCTATTGTAGAGGGACTAGCTTATAGAATACAGAGAGGAGAAGTTCCTGAAGCTCTTTTAGGATATACTATATATAGAATTAATACTACGGCATTACTTACTAATAATGGAGAAGAGAATAGAGTACTTAAACTTGTTAATGAACTTAAAGAAAAAGAAAAAGTTATTTTATTTATTGATGAAATTCATACTTTAATTGGTAATGATGCTGCTGGAGCATTAGATTTAGCTAATATGTTTAAAGAGGGTTTAAGTAGGGGTACTATTAAAATGATAGGAGCTACTACTACATATGAGTATGAAAAATATATTATGAGGGATAAGGCTTTTTTAAGGAGATTTGAAAAAGTAGATGTAGAAGAACCTACTATGGATATGACTGTAGAAATTCTTATGAAGACTTTACCTAAATTAGAAAAGCAAACTGGAGTAATACTTCCATATACTGATTTTATTAATGAGAAGATAATGAAGTTTATTGTTAATATGACTAGTGAGTTTAAAAGAGTATATGAGATATCTTCTAGGTATCCAGATATTGCTTTAGTAATACTAAGACAATGTTTTTCTAATGCTATATATGAGAATAGAAGAACTATTAATTTTAAAAATATATATGATGCTATTAGAACTACTAAGGCTGTATATCCTGATGTTATTAGTAAAGAACTAATTAGTTTTAAAGAAATATTTAAAGATGAATTAAAGATAGAAGGTACTAAATTAGATTAGTATCTTTTTTTCATTTATAGACATTTTAAAACATATTAAAAGATTGGTTATGAGACGAATGAAAGTCAAGGAGTTAAATTTATTTGATGAAAAAATATTATAGAGTACGGAATAAGAATTAACTGTTAATTTGGAGATTATAGCTCCAAATTTTTTCTAATGACTTTGGGCATTAGAAAACGACGAACAATGAAATGTGAGACGATAAAATAAAAAAATAGCTTTTTTTACTATCATAAGTTTTAAAATTATGTTATACTTATAATGGTGGTAGAATGAAAAAAATAGTATTTAATATTTTTATTGGTGTTTATCTTATTACTACTATTTTAATTACTTATGTATTACTTTCTTATAATAAATATAATATTGCAGAATTTAATAATTCTTATTTATTTGCGGATAAGAGTAATTTGATGATAGTTAATAAAGATGATAATATTAAAAATGGTGATGATATTTATTATTATGGTAATAATGGGAAAATTAAGATTGGTAAGGTAAATAGTATATCTGATGATGTTTATACATTGGATAATGAGTATGCATTAGATAAGGATAGTGTTCTTGGTAATAAAAATAAGGCTAAAAGTTATGCTATTTTAGGTAGTATATATTCTATACTTACTTCTAAATGGGGATATTTGTTTATTATTATTTTTCCTATGCTTATTGCCTTTGTTTATGAAATATATGAAATTGTTAAGGAAATTAAGAAGAAATAATGAAAAATATTATTAAGAAAATAGGAAAGAAGACTTATATTATTGGTGGTATTATAGTTATATTACTTATTACTTTTATTAGTTATGGTAGATATATTTATAATGATATTAGAGATTTTTATTTTTCTAGTAAGAGTTTTTATTTTAATAGTGATAAACTTACTACTAATAGGGCTATATATCAGGTTGATAATTGGTCCGCTGTTGATCCATATACTATTGTTATTAATATGAATAGTAGTAAGAATAATCTTGTACACGCTAATAGTGATATTGATTATAATATTACTTATATTTGTTCTTCTAATGTTAAATGTTCTATTAATAAAAGTGTTAGTACTATTTATGCTAGTAGTCATAGTGATTCTTTTACAGCGGTTATTACTCCAAATGATACTTTTAAAGATGGTGATGAGGCTTATATGGAGATTTATGCTAATAGTGTTTATCCATATAAGAAGAAACTTAGTGCTAGATTTATATTAAGGGTAGGAAGAATTGGTCTTTCTTATTCAATTGATGATGAAGTTAAAAGACCTTATTTTAACTTTAATGTTACTAATACTTTTGATTATTATTTGGTTAAACAAGATTTTGATAAATATAAGGTTGATGATAGAATTGATAGAAATACTTATATGGAATTATCTGATGAGGATAAGAAAAAGTGTACATCAGCACTTATTAGTTTATCTTTTGATCCTAGGGAGACGATACTTGATATGACTAGTAGTGCTTATTTGAATGCATATAATGTTTCTATTACTAAAATAGATGGATATGATTATGTTAATGGTATTAGTTTTAAGATGGATTCTGAATCTAGTGAAACTATTAAGTTTTATAAGGCTGATACTGATAAGGATTATTCTTATCCTATTGTTAATGATAGATCGGTAATTGAATTTAGTTACTCTCAGTAGGTGGTGAAGTAAATGAATGATAGTGTTTGTTTAGAATATATTAATTTTGTTAAGAAATGTATATATAAATATTTTAAGCTTATTATGGGTAAGAATTTTAATAAGGGTATTTTTGATAATCTTATGGATACTTATGTTAAAGTTAGATATTATAATTATTTTGATATTAAGTATAAGAATGTTTCTTCTAATATTAATTATTATATGAAAGATAGTGCTTCTTTAATGTTAAATAATAATGATGATAATTATGTTAAATGTGTTAAAGAAACTTTCTATTTATTTCAATATGTATTATATTTTGATGATGTTATTAGTGATAGTGATATTAAAGATATTATATTAGAGATAGATGAATATAGACGTACTACTTATGGTTATACTGATGATACTTTTTGTGATGAATTATTTGATATGATTAAGGATGATAATAAAAGAAAGAAGACTTATTTGAATTCTTTTGATAGTGAGAGATTTTCTTTAGATATTAAAAAGACTAATAAGAAAAATGTATTTTGGTGTGATCTTAATTATAATATTAAGTTTAATAGGATATATAGTGATTATTCTATTAATAAGGTATATAATGATGGTATTGTTAATGAACAAAAGTTATTTATTACTTATTATTTGGTTAGTAATATGATACTTAGAAATATTATTTCTTGCAAGTTTGATATTTCGTATATTGTTTCTTATCCAGCTTCTTTATTTGAAAAAAGTGATAAGAAGAATAGGCTTTTATCTATTATAGATGATAGTGCCACTAAAAACTATATTGTACTTATGTTTAAATATAGTGATTATTCTAAATATAAAGATGAAATTAATGAATGGATTAAAAATGGTTTTAGAGTGGCTATTTATATAGATGATAGTTTTAAATATGATGATATTAGTAATGAATGGCTTACTATATTTGATTATATTATTACTAATGGTGAATATGGTTATGATTTTGATAGAGATAAGATTATTAGTATTGGGAAGTAGGTGAAGGAATGGATACTTTTTTTAGATTTTTATATGAGTTTTTACAACAGTTTTTTTCGGCTTTTATACTTATGTTTAAAGGGATATTTAATGGTATAATTAAGATGTTTGATATTAAGAGTTATATTGGTATTATTAATTTTTATAAGAATGATTTTAATGGTCCAGAATGGGTACTTGTTTCACTTGCAATTTTATGTGTTGTTGTTATTGTTGTTGGTATTATTCTTCTTATTTATTTTTTGATTAGGAAGTATATTAGGTTTAGAAAGACAGTAGTAGAACAAGAATCTTTATTAGAAGAAGTAGCGGATCTTAATAATCAAGTAGCGGATTTGATGAATGAAAAGGAAAGTATATTGGCTATGAAGGTATCGCAATTAGGTCTTAAACCTGGAGAAGATGATACTGTAAATATAGATGATAAAAAGGATGAAAATGTTGATACTACTTCTAGTAGATTTCCTAAGCTTACCGCTGTGGATAATGAATATGCTAATTATAAGATTCAAACATATGGTAATAGTTTTACATTAGAGGAGCTTGTGGAAACTTTTAGAAATTTTGCTGCTTCACAACTTAAACTTTATTATAAATCTGAGATGATTAGGCTTTTTATATCTGCTTTGGCTTCGACAAAACTTGTTATTTTACAAGGTATAAGTGGTACTGGTAAAACTTCACTTGCTTATGCTTGGGGAAAGTTTTTAAAACATGATTCTTGTGTTGCTTCGGTACAACCTTCATGGAGGGATAGAACAGAACTATTTGGTTACTTTAATGAATTTACTAAGAAGTTTAATGAGACTGAGGTTCTTAAGGAATTATATGTTGCTGGATATACAGATGATATTTATACAGTAATACTTGATGAAATGAATATTTCGAGAGTTGAGTATTATTTTGCTGAAATGTTATCTATACTTGAAATGCCTAATAAGGATGAGTGGATAGTTGAACTTGTATCTAGTGCTTGGGATGATGATCCTAAGAATATAAAGGATGGTAAACTTAAAATACCTCCTAATGTATGGTATATTGGTACTATTAATAATGATGACTCTACTTTTATGGTAACTGATAAGGTTTATGATAGAGCTATGCCTCTTGATATTAATGATAAGGGACAGGTATTTGATCCTATTCCTACTGAGGCACAGGATATTAATTATACTTATTTGGATAAATTATTTAGTGATGCTATGGCTAATAATCCTATAAGTGAAGATACTTTAAATAAAATTAATGAAATGGATGATTATGTTATTAAGCATTTTAGAATTGCTTTTGGTAATCGTATTGTGGCTCATATGAAGAAATTTGTTCCGGTATATGTTGCTTGTGGTGGTGATGAAGTAGATGGTGTTGATTACTTTATTGCTAGAAAGATACTTAGAAAGTTTGAACAACTTAATATTTCTTATATTAGAGATGAAATTGATGGATATATTGAATTTTTGGATAAAACCTTTGGTAAGGGTAAGATGAAGGAATGTGAGGAGTATTTACTTAGACTTAAAAAACTTACATAGGAGGTAACTTATGAATGGACTTGAGATAATTGATTTATATGATAAATATGATGATAAAAAAATTAATTCTTTTTGTGATAATATTGATTCTAATCTAAGAGTTGTTACTAATTCTGATAGTGTTGATTGTAATTTTGAATGGTTAGGAATAATGGAGGATACTATTCAATATCTTGATAATATACTTCGTAATCCGAATAGATTTATTGTTAATGAAGAAGATATTGTTAAAATTGAATTGGCTAGAAGAGTTACAGTGGAGAGTATTAAGCATTTGTCTAAGAATACTAATCTTATTCAGGATTATAATAAAGAGACTGGGGATGTTAGACCTAGTAAAATTCTTAATATTAATAAAGAAGAAAGTTTTGATACTTATGAAAATAGATTTATTTATAGTCTTATTAAGAATATGAAATTTTATATTGATAGAAAGAAACGTAATCTTATTACAGAGTCTTCTAGTAAAGATGATACTAAGATGGAATATAATGCTAAAAGTAATATTGGACGAGAAAATGTTGATATTTCTATGACTATTAAATCTAAAAAAGAAGAAAAGAAATCTAATAAGAATGATGATGGAATGTCCATAGAAGAAAGAATTGAGAAGTTAGAACTTCAGATATCTGATTTATGTTCTTCTTCTGTATATCAGACTATTGATAAAATGCATATTTCTCTTGTTACTTCTCCTATTAAGAAAACTAATGTTATACTTAAAAATGTTAATTTTCAATATGCTCTTACTTTATGGAATTATATGCAGACTCATATGGAAGATGATGTTAAGAAAGAAAAGAAGAATAAGGATTATTATGATGAAGGACGTTTGAGAAAATGTATTGATGAATCTTTTCTTCTTGATTATTTGGTACTTAATTCTATTAATAATGATAATAGTTCTGTTGATAAGAATGCTTTATCGGAGAAGATTGCTTCTAATATGGTAGAAAAGATTATGAGTATTGATGCAGATATTGATGAGAAGAAACTTAAGGATATTATTGAAAAACAGTATAGTGTTATTAAGTATAAAACTGTTGTTAATGAAAAACAGATAGAGGATACTTTTAAGAAATATATGGATAAGTATTTAAAGGATGTTAGGGAAGTAAAATTGTGATGGTGATGAAAAATGATAGAAAAAATTAATAATAATAAGGCTCTTAAAATAATTGCAATGCTTTTTAAGACAATTGTATCTTTCTTTATTATAATTGTTATTAGTATTATTTTTATTCAGAGAATTTCTAATAATAAGGTTTCTTTGGGTGGATATAGTTTGTTTACAGTTGTTACTGAAAGTATGGTGCCTAAGTATAATGTCTTTGATATGATAGTGGCTAAAGAGGTTGATACTAATGATATTAAAGTTGGTGATGATGTTGTATATTTAGGTAAGAAGAGTGATTTTGCTGGTAAGATTGTAACACATGAAGTTATTAAAATTGATAAGATAGATGGTAATACTTACTTTCATACTAAAGGTATTGCTAATGATGTTGAGGATCCTTTAGTTAGTGCGGATCAGATTATGGGAAGGGTAAGTTTTAAAAGTCATATTCTTAGTTTTATTAGTAGGGTTGTTAATAATATTTATGGTTTTTATTTTGTAATATTTGTTCCTTTTGCTATTCTTTTAGTTATGGAAATTATTGATATTGTATATGAAAGAAGAGAAAAGAAAAGTTAGTAGGTGACTTTTTATGGATAACAAAATTAAAAGAAAGAAAAGAAAAAGAAGGATTAGGACGAGTACTTTGTTCTTTCTTTTCCTTACACTTGCTTCTAATAGCTTTGCTTGGTTTATTTATTCTACTAAGGTATCTAATAGTATTACTGCTAAAGTTAGAAGCTGGCATGTTAATTTTAATGTTGGTGGTGGTGAGACTACTGAAGAATATATTGAAGTAAATATTGATGCTATTTATCCTGGTATGCAACCTTTTTATCAGGAATTAAAAGCTTCTAATGATGGGGAAACTGATGCTAAAATTATTTATGAAGTTGTAGATGCTAATGTATTAGGAGATAATTTAATAGCGAAGGGAATGTCTTCTTTGGATATTATTAATAGTTTTAAGAATGATTATCCTTTTACTTTATCTATTTCTTCTTCTTCGGATATTATTAAAGCTAATGGTGATGAAGTAACTATATCTATTTCTGCTTCTTGGGATTATGATTCTGGTAATGATGAAGAGGATACTAAGTGGGGAAATAGGGCTTATGATTATCATAAAGATAATCCTGATTTATCTAGTGTTAAATTACTTATTAAAGTTAGTGCTATACAAATATAATAATTAATGAGAGAAATTGTTTTCTCTTTTTTTTATTTTACTTCGATAAAAGCCTAGGTCTTTTATCGTAATTTAGAGCCTAAGGTCTCTAAATTAAATATTTTACTCCTCAAAAAAATCAAGAGAATATTTTGTTCACTTGATTTTTATTTTAATTGAATAAATGATAGTTTTACATCCATTTTAGCTGGATTGTCTACTTGTTTTGTTGCTTCGGTATCGGCATCGTTATCCATAGTGGCTTCATTAGAATCGTCCCATTTTATATATACTCTAATATTTATTGGCTTTGTATTATCTTTATGTAATACGGTGTTTTCTATAGTAGCGTTATCTCTTTCTAATGGTATTTCGTTTCCATTGTCTATGATATATTTTGTTGTTATTAAATCTTTAACGGGACTGTTTTGATTTACTGAGATTTCTATTTTGTATTTAAATGATACATCTGCTTCGGTGGCATCAATTATTAGATCAAAGTATCCTTCGCTATTTGGAGCTATTATACCACTATTAATATTGTCGTTACCATTAAATATTGGTGTTATGACAGCATTAGTAGTACTATTTTCTCGTATGTCTTTATTATTTACTAATATACGCCATCTAGCTATATTCATACTGGCTGATTCGTTTGTACTTGTTATGTATTTGGCGTATGTATCTTCTATGAAGAAAAGACACAATAAGAAACATATTATACATAATGGTATAGTTATTTTTTTATTCATCTTACACCTCGTATTATGAAAAAATTATATCATAATTGATACTTTTATGCAAGGTGCTCTTGTATAGTTAATGTAAAGTTTATTTTATTTAATTGAATATAAAAAATATTTATGTTAGAATTGATTTAAGATAGAGGGATTTTAAATGGCTAAAGAGATTAAAGTTACGGCGGATAAAATTTATAAGAGAAAGAAAGGTTATAGTAAACTTAAGATTGTTCTAGGAATAGTTTTTTTGATACTTATTTTTTCTTTTATTATTCTTAGTCTTATATATAAAGGTGGTAGATTTACTGTTACTCTTGATCGTAATTTGGCTCTAGATAATAATATTGTTATATATGATGATTTAGAGACTAAAGAAGGAAAGAGAAAACTTGAGGCTAAAGATTTAGATTTTATGGATAATATTTCTATTGATTGGATACCTAGTAATATTAATAATGAGAGTGATGGTTCACATAATGGGGATAATTATATTGCTTATACTTTTTATGTAGCTAATCAAGGAAATGAGAGTATTGATTATTGGTATTCTATTATAATTGATGATGTTATTAAAAATGTTGATGAAGCTGTTAGGGTTATGATATTTTTAAATGATGAAAAGACAGTGTACGCTAAGAAAAATTCTTATACTGGTATGGAAGAAAAAGATACTAAGAGTTTTTATGCTGATGATGAGGCTGTGCTTGAAAATAGAAAGGAATTTGCTCCTGGAGATATTGATAAGTTTACAGTAGTTATTTGGCTTGAGGGTGATGATCCGGATTGTGTTGATAGTATTTTGGGTGGAGAAATTAAAATGCATATGGAAATAAGAGAAGAACATAAAGGAGAAGAAAATGGAAAAGAAACGAAAGAATAGGTTGTTTTATTTACTTTTATTGTTGTTTATTACTTCTATTAGCTTATCTGTATCTTCTTATGCATGGTTTACTTCTAATAGACTTGTTAAGGTTGATTTACTTAATGTTAGTGTTAAAGCACAAGGGGGAATTGAAATTTCTGTTGATGGTAGTAATTGGAAGTCTTCTGTTAGTGCTGATGATATTACTAAGGCTAGAGAAAATTATCCTAGTAGTGTTAATCAAATTCCTAATGTGTTAGAACCTGTATCTTCAGTTATGGATATAGATAATGGAAAAGTTAAACTTTTTTATGGTGTTGCTTTAAATAATAGTGATGGTGATTATGTTTTAGATACTACTAGAAGTATTGAAGAGGAATCTTTTGGCAACGAAAGTAGTGGTAAATTTGTTACTTTTGATTTGTTTTTGAAGGTTAATAAGGATACTGATTTATATTTGACACCTGAGTCTAATGCTACTTATGGTGGTGATACTTCTTTTGGTATTGAGAATGCTGTGAGATTTGCGTTTGTTTTGGAAGGCAGTACTTTTACTGGTAGTCCATTAAATGTTATTCAAGGTCTTAGCACTAATGATAGAAATGATGTTTATACATGGGAACCTAACTATGATGTTCATACCGCTAATGGGGTTAGTAATGCGAGAGATATTTATGGTATTAATATTGGAACTACATCTGATAAACTTGATTATGATGGAGTAGCAAGTGAATTTGGTAAGGATAAAAATGTTACTATTAATAAGGCTACTAGTAAATATTATCCTGAATATTTTGGTAATGCTAAAATTGATTTTTATACTACTAGTGGTTTTAGTAATAATGTTAAAATGTTTAATATTAAGAATGGTATTTCTAAGATTAGAGTTTATATGTGGATTGAGGGTCAAGATGTTGATTGTGAGAATAATGCTTCAATTGGTAATGTTGCTTTAAGTCTACAATTTAGTAGTAATCCTTCTTAGAAAACTAGTTTATTTTAATTTACATAATTTTGTTTATATGGTATACTTATCTATAGTAGAGGTGAGTATATGAGAAGTGTTAGACGTAAGAAAATGCATACTTTGTTTTTTAATAATTCTAAAGTAAAAGTACGTTTTATGACACTTCTTTTTTCTTTGTTTGTTTTAGTTTTTGGGGCTATTACTTATTTTAATACTTATAGTGATATGATTCTTGATTTTAAGGATGATGCTGATTATTTAGAAAGTGGTATTTCTGGAAATAAGGTTTATGTTAATGATTTGAAGGCCGATTATGATTATTATATGGGGCTTAATTATACTTCAAGTGATGGTAATCTTCCTACTACTAATAATAAGAATATTTATAATGATGGTAACTTAGTACAGGTTAAAATTACTTATCTTAGTAATGATGGTAATAATAAGGGCTATGTTTCTTTAAATGAAAGACAAGATACTTTTATTTATTATAAAACTTTAGTTGTTAATGATAATGGTACTACGGATAAAAGTGATGATTATATTATGCTTGATCTTATTGATAACCCTTTTACCGATAGACCTAATGATAAGGCTTTTAATGGTTGGTTTACTAGTTATAGAGGGGCTTCTTTGAAGTTTGATAGTAATTACTATGAAAGAAAAGCTAAAGTACCTGTTAGTTATGATGGAGATAGACCATCAAAAATTGATATTATTTTTAAGGCTAAGTGGACCGTGGGAAATATTCAGATGGTTAATAATAATTTTAATAATGCTATTAATAATTTATATGATAGTGGTATGAAAAAGGTTGAAACGGTTATTTATACATATGGTGAACTTAATATGAAGGGTTATTTTCATAGTAAGGAATTTAGTTATGGACAAAGTTATGCTGGTTATTATGATAGTAATGGTGTTTATCAGAATAGTGGTTATTGTCGTAATTGGTGGAATGGATGTGTTTATTATCAGAAAATTGAAGATGAAATTTTTGATAGTAATAGTAGTTATTATGAACTTAAAAATGGTAGTATGCAAGAGGTTGATAATAATACTTTAGAGAAACCTATTATTGATACTAAGATTGATAAAAGTTATGAAAATACTAACATGTCAACATATTTTAGAAAGATTAGTGTTTCTAGATATGGAGATTTGAGTGGCTATTATGATATTAATGGTAATTATTATAATAGTGGTACTTGTAATAATAATACTTGTGATGTTTATGAAATTATTGATTATTATGATGATAATGGTGATGAGGAAATTTTTGATTATAATAAAGAGTATTATTATTTGGTAACTAGAGATATTAATATATTGGTACTTAATCAGGATATTAGTGGTACTTGGGGAAATAATTATAAGAGTTTTACTTTGACTGGTATTAATAATGGTACTTCTTATAATGCTTCTTGGACTATTAATAGTGCTATTAATTGCTATGGTGATACTACTATTGAGAATCTTAGAATGTATAATTCTAGTGGTACTAATACTTCTAATCCTTCGGGTAGTAATACTTCGGGTAATTTATATGGTAGATATAATAATATTAAACTTGGTAGGGGAATTAAAAGATATGGTTCATATGTTAATTTAAAAGCTATAATTGCTGGAGTTGGTAATAGTACTGGTTCTAGTAATAATCCTACTAAATATAAAACTATTATTGAAAGTGGTATGTATAATACTATTTCTTTGGCTACGCCTTCTTCTTTTGGTGTTTCTTCTAATTATATTAATAATAAGTCTATATATGGTAGTGATTATGATAGAGTAAATAAGAATAATAGTAATTTAAATATTTATTTTTGTGCTTCTGGAAGTTGGGGAAATAATATTTATAGTGGTAGTAGTAATGATATTGCTTTTGATTTGAATGTTAAAAGTGGTACTTTTGGTAGTAGTAAATATAATTATAATACCGGTATATATGTAGGAGGTAGAAATGGTGGTAATCATTATGCTCCTAGTAAAGTTAAAGTTGATGGTGGATATATTTATAATTTAATTGGTGGTCCATTGAACGCTAGTAGTATGAGTGGAGTTAATAGTTCGTATATTTATATGACTGGTGGAGAAGTTGATTTTATATTTGGTGGTGCTGGTGAGGATGCTACTTATGGTAATAGGATTATAGGTATTACTGGTGGTACTGTTAATTATAGTGTTTTTGGTGGTTCTAATGGTTATCAAGGTAATGAAGGTGATGGTACTTTAAATGGTACTCCTTATATTTATGTTGGTGGTACTGCTACTATTGGTAAGGATGAATATGTAAAAAATAATAATACTTTGTTTAGTGCAGAAGCAGGTAGTATATTTGGTATTGGTAATGGTAGAAAAGGTTATTCTACTATTGGTTCTGCTGATAATTCTATTATTATTATTGATGGTAATGCTACTATTAATAGAAATATATATGGAGGAGGTAACTATGGTGCTACTGGCGTAAGTAGTACTGCTAGTAGTTCTTATTCTAAAATAGTTATTAATGATGGATTCATAAATGGCTCAGTATATGGTGGTGGAAATAATAATGATAGTGGTTCTTCTTCGAAGAATTCGGAAATAGATATTGCTATGTATAATGGTAATGTTGTTGGTTCTATTTATGGTGGTAGTAATGCTCTTGGAACGATATATGGAACTACTAATGTTAATGTTTTAGGTGGTGAAATTACTAATTCTGTATATGGAGGGGGCCGTGGTGGTTATCTTTCTAATAGTAATAAAGGTACTTATGTTAGAGATAATGTTAATGTTACTATTGGTAATAGTGATAGTAAATATACACCTATTATAAATGGCTCAGTATATGGTGGTAGTGCTTATGGTACAGTAAATGGTACTAGTAGTACTAATAATAGTTCTACATATAAGACTAATGTAACTATTAATAAGGGTATTATTAATAATGTATTTGGTGGTGGTCAAGGTAGTAATGAATATACACCATATGTTAATGGAAATATCTTGGTTACTATAAATGGTGGTGTTATTACTAATGTATATGGTGGTAATGATAAGACTGGTATTCCTGATGGTAAAATGGTTGTAAATATTAATGATGGTACTATTACAAATACTTTTGGTGGTGGTAATGAAACATCCGCTAAAGAGACTAATGTTTATTTAAATGGTGGTACCGTTACTAAAATATTTGGTGGCTCTAATTTAAATGGTACGGTTGATGTTAGTAATGTTATTACTACTGGTGGAACGGCTTCTTATGTATATGGTGGTAATAATGCAGGTGGAACTACTGGTACTACTAATGTTAATATTAATAACGGAAATATTACTTATGTATATGGTGGTGGAGAAAAGACATCTGTTACTAAAAAGACAATGGTTAACCTTAATGCTTCTTGTGATACTTTATTTGGTGGTTCTAATATAAGTGGTGATATTGCTAATAGCTTTGTTAATATTAATGGTGGTACTGCCGAATCAGTATATGGTGGTAATAATGCAGGTGGTATTACTAATCGATCACAAATTGATTTTTATGGTGGTAATATTAAAAATATGTATGGTGGTGGTTTAAAGGCTGAAACTACTGTTACTAATGTTAATCTATATTACGGTAATGTTAATTCTGTATATGGTGGTGGTAATGAAGCTGGTGCTGTTACTACTAATATTGATACTGGAGATGTTACTGCTAATTATGTATTTGGTGGTTCTAATAAGAGTGGTAATGTTAATGATAGTCATATTTTAAGTACACTTAGTTCTAGTAAGAGTGATTTGAATGTTACTACTAGTTTTAAGAAGTCTACTATTAATAATTCTGGTGCTACTGGTATTAATTCTAGTGAAACAATTAGTGTTGATATTCAGAATAATACTGGGGTAAATTTGGTTAAATGGGATTTATATATTAATACTAGTGATAGTATATTTGATTCTAATTGGTCTAGTGTTAAAGTTGATGTTGTAAATGGTGCTTTTCATGCTAATGAAATTAATAATTGGTATGGAACTAATACACTTAGTAGTGGCGGTTCTTTGAAATTTGATTTTAATATTCATTCTTATGTTTCTTTTGAGGAATTTAAAATAAATGGATATAGTATTGTTGGTTATGATGCTGATGGTAATAAATATATTGGTTATAGTAATGATGGTATTACTGCTGATTATATATATGGAGGTAATAATGCTGGTGGAAAAACTATTACTTCTAATATTAACCTTACACGTGGTAACATAGATGAAATATATGGTGGTGGTGAAAGTGCTGAAACTACTACTTCTAATATTGATATTTCTTCACTTTATGTAAATAATATTTATGGTGGTGGGGATAAGGCTACTACTGATATTGTTAATATGAATATAGTTAGTGCCACTATTAATAATAATATTTTTGGTGGAGGTAATGCTGCTGCTATTAATAAGAATGTTATTCTTAATGTTACTGATACTAATGTTGGTGAAAATATTTATAGCGGTGGTAATCTTGGTGAGGTTAAAGATAATGTAACTACTATGATTAATGGTGGTACTGTTACTAATGCTATATTTGGCGGTGGTAAAAATGCATCGGTTGGTAATAGTGAAAATGATATTGTTTCTAATCTTACTTTGAATGGTGCTAAAGCTTCATTAGTTTATGGTGGAGGAGATGCTGCTGCTATTAATGGTAGTAGTAATGTTAAAGTTACTAATTCTAATATTACACGTGGTATATATGGTGGTGGTAATGGAGAGTCATTATCTACTACTAGTGATGCTACTGGTGATTTGAATCCTGCTAAGATTATGGGTAATACAATTGTTTTGGTTGATGGAAATACTACTGTAAAAGATATATATGGTGGCGGTAACCTTGGAATGGTTATGGGTAGTAGTTCTGTTGATACTAAAGATATTGTTGTTACTAATTCAATATATGGTGGAGGAAATGCTGCTCGTATAGGTGGTAATACTTATGTACATGTTTCTGGTAGTACTGTTAATAATAGTGTATATGCTGGAGGTAATGGTCAAACAGCTATTACACTTGGTAATACTTCACTTGATATAGATAATAATGCTAATATTAATAAGCATGTATTTGGTGGAGGAAATGCTGCTGCTACTGGTAGTTTAGAGAGAAATAATTCGTTAGGAAATGTTAATATTGTTAGTGCTAATATTGGTGGAAATGTGTATGGTGGAGCTAATACTTCTGTTTTATATGGAGAGACAATAGTTAATGTTGGTAAAAATGTTTCTACTAATAAAGCTCTTGTTTCTGGTGATATTAGTATTCTTGGTACGGTATTTGGCGGTGGTGAAGCTAACGCTAGTGGTAGTGAAGAATATGATTATTCATTTATTAGTGTAACTAAGGGTATTAAAATCAATATTGATGGTAGTGATCATGATAATTTTGATATTAAAGGATCTATTTTTGGTAGTGGTAATGCTTCTAGTACTTCAGGTTATAGTTATATTGATATTAAAAATTATGGTACTAAAAATGATATTAAGAAAAATATATCTATTCAGAGAAGTGATTTGGTTACTATTGATAATAGTTATATGGAATTATCTGGTGCTACTGATAGAACTAATGAGTATTCTACGGTACTATTTACTTTAAGTAGAATTAATGAACTTAAACTTGTTAATAGTTCATCATTATATTTAAAGACAGGAGCTAATTTGGTTAAAAAATTATCAAGTGTAGCTTTGATTGATGGTAAAGAGGTAAAGGCTACCGCTAAGATTGATAATGAAAATGGTACATTTAGTAGAAATGTTGATAATAGAATTTATATGCTTGAGGGTAAGAATCTTAATATTGCTACTAATGAAAGTGTTACTACTTATGGAGAAGTTTCTGGTATGACTTTCTTTGGTATGTATTCTTCTTTGCATAATGGTAATATTATTACGGCTTTATATGATGATTATAATTATGGTCAGACTATTTCTTCTGGAGATGTTTTATTCTTTACAAGTGGTAGTTATGTTCTTGGTAGTCATATGACTAATCATGATATTACTGTAGATGGATTTTATTCTAATTATGGTGATGATAATAATACTAAGGTTATCATGAAGTATATTGAACCTACACCTAGTGATGCTAACTTTTATATGTGGGCAGTAGGTGAAAAGGTAGATTCTTATGAGGTTAATTTGACTGCTTCTAAATATTCTACTTTGGGTACTTATGAGTTATCACTTATTAATCATGTTAAACCTAATACTACTTTTTCAATACTTGGTGTTAGTTATAGTGCACTTGATCCGGATATTTCACTTGTTTCTTATAAGGATATACCTAGGGTTGCTAGTAGTACTGATGCCGCTAATAAGACATTTGGACTTAATATGAGGACTGGACAAAATGGTTGGATTACAAGAGGTAATACTAGTTTTATTACTGGCGGTGATAGTGATATTATTGGTACTATGGATTATGAAAGAGAAAATACTAGTACTGCTGCGGGGCTTGTTTTCTATTTCTATCATTCGAAAAATTTGACTAATAGTGGACAACTTGGTAGTGTTACTATTTCTATGGCCGCTGTTACTCCTATTGATGATCTTAATAGTGAGGTTAAGAGAATTAATATTAATGTTAATTTGTCTACTGCTTTATATAATACTAATGATTATGAAGGTACTATTACTCCTGGTAAGAAATATGAGATGTTTGCTACTAGTAATGTTAATATTACTAATAATAGTAGTTTTAGTGCTTATTATTCTTTGTTTATGGAAAGTGATATTAGTCCTTATAAGGATGGATATCATCGTAGTTTGGTTTCCACTTATTTACTTCCTGTTAATACAAAGATTACAATGATTGATTTTCATAAAGAAAGTAAACCTGTTTATTATTATTATGTTGTTAATGATGAGGATTATAATAATCTTCAAAATGAGTATAATTTGTATGGTGAAGTTTCTTATGATTTATCTAAATTTGTACGGATGGGTAGTACTAGTGGTGATAATAATTATAATGATAATGATTCTAATAATACTTATTATCAAAATGGTATGGCTATTGAGGAATTTATTTTTATGGTTGATTTTAAGGATGCTAATATTGAAGATGATGTCCTTGATAAATCTTTACTTCTTGAAATGAGAAATGGTGATAATCAAACACTTATTAGTGTTCTTGGTATTGAGCAGGAAAATATGAAGTATAATATATATAATAATAAGGATGCTGTTATTGAACTTAATGGTAGTCTTAGTGATAATACTATTTATTTGGGTAAGTCTACTACTTTGAATTTTGATACTAAATTTACACAAAGTACCGCTCTTAATAATTCTATTTACGATACTAGGTATGATGATCAAAAACTTGGTGTTAAATTATCTATTTATGATAGTAATGGTAATTTACTTAATAGTTCTAGTTTGATGGGTGTTAATTTTACATATAATGGTAATACTTATTATCCTAGGTATAATGGTACTGTTAGAATTAATGTTGCTGAAAAGATTGGTAATTTTAAATCTAAGATTGTTATTAATACTGAAAATAGTAATTTATCTACTGGAGAATATACTTTGGTTATGGAATCTTTTGGTTCTTCTGATGGTATTTATTATGGTACTAGTTCTTCTGATAGATTGGAAACTAAATTTAATATTATTGATACGATATATGGTCTTAAAATTAATACCACTGATAAACTTATGTTTATTGATAAGAATACTGGTAATAATCTTAATAATACTAATGCTTATGTGTTTAATATTAATTATTCTTCTGGACTTAGTAATCCTAATATTAGGGTAAAACTTTATAGAAGGGATTATAGTTCGGTATATAGTAATGAATATAATCTTGTTAATTTGACGGATTATGTTAGTAATAATTTGAATAGTAGTTCAAATGAATATGAGTATTATTTAAGTAATAATCCGGTAGATGGACTTAATTTAGCTTTATATTTTAAAGATAATTTGCTTTCTGGTACTTATAAAATTGGATTTTCTTTATATGATGATAATAATTATATAGGGGAAGTTTATAAATATGTTATAATTAAGTAAGGAGGTTGTTATGACTAAAAAAATTATAGAAGATATTAGTGATCAGGAATTGTTAGAACTTTATATGGCCGCTGAAAAGTTTACTAAATATCTTGAAGAACAATTGGAGAGTGAAAATAATGACTGATGATTATAATAAAAAAATAGGCGTTCAAAAGGAAGTGCTTGAAGCACTTCCTAGAAATAATGCCAAAAATAATAAAGTATATAAAGAAAAAGTTATAGAACTTAAAGAGCAGTATGATAATGATCTTATGCTTTTATCTGAAGAAATTATTAAGAGAAAGAACGAGTACATGAATGCTTTACCTGATAAAAAAATTGATGAAATTACTATTTCAATGAAGGATATTTATAATAAACTTTTAATTGGTAATTGTTTTAATTCTTCTTATGAAAAGAGTGGGCTTGATAAACTTTTATATAGACTTGGGCATTTTTATACTGATACTCATGAGGATATTAATAAAAATATTTTAGCAATACTGGATATTTTTAAGTTGGTAGGAGTTAGTATTAATAGTGATGATTTTTGTTATAGTTATTATTCTAATTTATATATGAAAAAACTTTTGAGTGTTATTTCTGATGATAATAGGGATGATATTCTTAAAGACTGCTTTGATGAACTTTATTGGAAATGTCCAGATATTATTAGTCATATTACGCTTAATTTTAAATATTTATATTGTATTAATAAAAAGATGTTTGATGAATATTATAATAATATTTTATCTGAAGTTACTAATGGTAATCTTAGAAATAATTATAGTGGATTATTTATTGAAAGAGAGAATTGTATATTTAATAGTAAGTATTTATATATGAATGATTTTATTAATAATAAACTTGATATTAATGATTATAGTTCTGATAGAATTAAAAAAGCTTATGGATATATATTAAATGGTACTCCTAATGATGATATTAATGAGGATGTTATTAATCTTTCTTATTCTCTTATTGAATATAAGAATTATTTGCGTTTTAAATATATTATAGATGATATTAAGAACTTATATAAAGAAAAAGATAAGTATAAAGGTGTATATAACTCTAAAAAGAAAGAAATTAGTAAATTGGAGAAAAAGATATTTAAACAAAATAGGAAAATATTTAAACTAGCTAATGGTAATAAGATGGATAAATTTAATTTTTATAATAGTGTTGTTAATGAGGATATTAATAAACTAAAAACTTTATATGATGAATTACAAGATAATTATTTTTTAGAAAGAGTTTCTTCACTTAATGATGATTCTACTTTATATGATGTTTTATATTTAGCTGCTTCTAATTATAATTATTTAAATTTACTTATGAAGAAGAATAATATTGATAGTAAAAATGAGTATAATGATTTATGTGAATTTGTTTTTTATCCTCATATTAATATTCTTTCTAATATTTTGATTAATGATGAAAGGGATATTGCTACGATTATTATTGATAGATATAATTTATTTGGCTTTGATTTGAATAATGATTTATTAGGAAAGGATAATTTGGATAATATTATAGATAATGTTAATATTATTATTAATAGTATTTATATGAATAAACTTGGTATTAATGATAGTAGAATTAAATTTATTAAAGCTGCTATAAATATGAATTTGCAATAAAGAATATGCTTGCATAAGACATATTTATATGCTATACTTAAGTAAAGTGTGGTGATAGAATGAAGAAGGTTTTGAAAATAGGAGGAATTATATTATTAGTTGTATATGCTGCTATGGCTATTACACTTACATTATTCTTACTTAAATATAATGATTATAATATAACTGAAATTAATGGTAATTCTTTTGTTATTGTAAGAGATGATGATCTTAAACCTGATTTTAATAAAGGAGATTTAGTTGTTGTTAAGAAAAATGATAACAAGGATATTAAGATTGGAGATAAGATATTTTTCTATGAAATAGAAAATGAGAAAGTAACTGTTAATTTAGGTAATGTTATTAATAAAGAAGTAGTTAACGATAAAGAAACTACATTTGTAATGGATGGTGAATATCCAATATCTAGTGAATATGTTATTGGAAAAGCTTCTACTAGTAAAAGTTATGCTAAATTGGGTAGTGTTCTTAATGTATTAGAGTCTAGATATGGTTTTCTATTTATTATTATATTTCCTATTTTGATTATATTTATATATGAGATTTATGCTGCTATTAAGGAATTTAAGAGTCCAATAGATGATGAATAAGAAAATATTGTATTTTATTTGTGGGCTATGTTTATCTATGACTATTTTTATGGTTATAGATAGTTATGGCCTTTTTGAAAGTAAAAATGTTTTAAATGTTGATAGTAATATTGCTAAATGGAATGTATTTATTAATGGAACTGATATTAAAAAAAATGAGACTTTTGTTGTTGATAAAATTAATCTTATAAATAATGATAATGTCTTAGAAGGAAAGATGGCTCCTGGTAGTAAGGGATATTTTGATATTGTAATTGATCCTACTGATACTGATACTTCTATTAGATATGATATTTCTTTTGATTTTTCTTCTCTTAATGATAAGATTGTAGTTTCAGGTATTGAGGAGATTACTTCTGGTAATCTTGTTAGAACTGGTAAAAATACTTATTCTAAAGTTATTACATTAAATGAAATTAAGAATGGTATTACTAATACTATTAGGGTTTATATTAAATGGGATAATAGTGATGATGAAAGTGATAGCGCTATTGGTAGTGTTATTAATAATTTTATTAATGTACCTGTTACTATAGCGGCATATCAATATTTGGGGGAGAAGATTGATATTTATAATGAAAGTACTGATTAATAAAGTGGTGATATAAATGTTAAAATGCGTAAATAAAGTTTTTCAGTTTTTTACTTGGGTTTTAGTATTTATAATTACTATCTTTATTTTTTTTTCATTGTATAATTTTGCTTCTGTTAAAATTATGCACAAAAGCTATACTAATTTTTGCGGATATAGTATATTTGAAGTTATTAGTGGTAGTATGAGTCCCACTATTGAAGTTAATGATTTGATTTTAGTTAAAAATACTAAGAATGTTAAAAAGAATGATATTATTACTTATTATAATGATGGTGATTTTATTACTCATAGGATTATTAGTGATGGTGATGATTATGTTATTACTAAGGGTGATGCTAATAATAGTGAGGATGTGAATGTTAAAAAGAATAATATTGTTGGAAAAGTTATTTTGTGTATACCTAAGGGTGGTTTATGGCGAAGAATACTTATTCAGCCTAAAGTTATTATTTCTATTTTGATTACTTTATTTTTATTTGGTTTATGTTTTTCTTATACACCAAATAAAAAGAGTAAAAAAAAGAATAAGAAAACTGTTAATTTAGATAATGATTTTAGTGATGTTGATTGTATTAATAAGAAATAAGGTGATATGGTATGATTGATAAGGTAAAGTTTTTGAAGTTTAATAGAGTATCTATTTTAATAATACTTTTTTTGTTGTTGCTTATAGTTGTTCCTTTTACTTATTCTAAGTTTTTTTCTAGTGCTAAAAGTGATGCTAAAGTGGATACGGCTTTTTATATTTTGAAAGCTGATTATTATGAGACTAATATTTGTATTGATGATATTGCTCCTAGTGATGATGTTTATACTTATGATTTTTCTGTTTTAAATAATGATGGTAAGAATAGGGCAGAAACTAATATGGAATATACTTTGAAGATTGTTACTACGACTAATTTACCTCTATCGTATGCTTTATATAAAAATGAAAAATATAATGATAATAATAGTAGTAATATTATTACTGGCGATGTTATTGCTAGAGATAGTGATGCTGAAGATGCTACATATTTTAGAACACTTAGTACAGAAAAAGAAAAATTTGGTTTTAAGAAAGATGAAAAGAATGATTATCAGCTTGTTATTTCTTTCCCTAAAGAGTATGATTCTTTTGAATATCAAGGAATTGTAGAGGGAATTAAAATTGTTATAGAATCTAAGCAAGTTATAGATGAAGATGCTTAAAATAATGGCTTAATATATTTAATAAATAAATTGTCGAATTTTGCTTGCAAATGATTTTTTTTTGTGATATACTGAAATAGAATTATAAGATAGGGAGGATATTCCTGATTCTTAATAAAAAGGAGTGTTGTTATGGAAGAAAAGATTCTTACTGATGATGAGAAAAGACAAAGAAGGGAAGATAGAAAAAAGAGAAGAAAATACAGATTATTAATATTACTTTTATTATTACTTGGAACTGGTACAATGCTTGTTACTTCAACTTATGCATGGTTTACTTCTAATAAGAATGTATCTGTAAGTTCTATTAAGGTTAATATTGAAGCTAAAGGTGGTATTCAAATATCTGCTGATGGTACTAATTGGAAATCTATAGTTAAAGCTTCTGATTTACTTGCTGTAAAGAATAGTACTTATACTGGTAGTACAAATCAAATACCTAATACTTTGGAACCTGTATCTACTGCCGGAGTAGTTGGAGAAGATGGTAAATTCCCTATGTTCTATGGTACTGTTGTTACTTCTACTACCGAAAACAATAATGGTGAGTATATTATAACTGCTACTAAAGAAACTGAGGTTGCTGGAACTGAAGGTAAATTTATCGCATTTGATTTATTCTTTAAGGTTGAAAAAGAAACTCCTATATTCTTAGTTAGTGGTTCTGGTGCTACTACTGATGATACTACTGATACCGGTATTAAGAATGCTTCAAGAATTGGATTTATATATTTAGGTACTGCTGAAGCAAATGCTACTGTAGCTGATATTCAAGCTCTTAATGCTGCTGCTGCATCTCCTGCATATATTTGGGAACCAAACTATGATGTTCATACTGATGCTGGTGTAGCTAATGCCAGAGACGTATATGGAATAACAGTTGGTAAAACTGGTGGCGCTGCTCTTGGATATTCTGGTATAACTGCAGAAATTGATACTACTAAGGATATATTACTTGGTAAAGCTAATGCTACTGATAATGCTGATAAATTTAAAGCGGTAACTCCTCAGTATACTACTGTTGCTGGATTTACTAATTATCAATCTATATTCCCACTTGCAAAAGGTGTTTCTAAGATAAGAGTATACATGTGGGTTGAAGGACAAGATGTTGACTGTGAAAACAGTGCATCTGGTGGAAATATTACTTTCGATTTGAAGATTAGTACAGAAGATCCTAATGCTATAGGTGGATAATAAAAATGTAAAGGAATGATGTAAAAAGTCATTCTTTTTTTTACTTTTTTGTTTTTATATTATATAATGTTATTGGAGGTGCGATATGAAACTTATTGGTTTATTACATAATGTTGATTATGAGATTGTTAAAGGTGATATTAATATATCTATTAATGATATTTGTTATGATTCTAGGAAAGTAGTAAATAATGATTTATTTATTTGTTTGGTTGGTAGTAGTAGTGATGGTCATGATTATATTGATAGTGCTATTAATAATGGTGCTAAATGTATAATTGTAGAGAGGAATGTTAATATTGATAATGATATAACTGTTATTAAAGTTAATGATACTAGAAGATGTTTATCTAGAATATCTATTAATTATTTTGGAAATCCTAGTAGTGAGATGACCACTATTGGTATTACTGGTACTAAAGGTAAAACTACTACTTCTTGGATGATTAAAAATATTTTAGAAGAAGATGGTAAAAGTGTCGGTGTAATTGGCACTATGGGTATTTTTTATGGTGATAAACATTATGAAACAGTTAATACTACGCCTGAAAGTTATGAGATTCAAAAATATTTAAGAGAGATGGTTGATAATGGGGTTAAGTATCTTGTTATGGAGGTATCTTCTCAAGCTTTAAAGGTTGGTAGAGTAGATGGTATGATGTTTGATTACGGGGTATTTACTAATCTTACTAGAGATCATGTTGGCGAAGGGGAACATCCTGATATGGAGGATTATATTTATTCTAAGAGTCTGTTATTTAAAATGTGTAAATATGGGGTGTTTAATGCTGATGATAAGTATTTTCATAAAATGATTAGTAATGCTACTTGTTTTGTTAATACTTATGGTTATGATAAAAATAGTGATTTAGTTATTACTGATACTAAACTTCTTAGAAAGGAACATTTTATTGGAGTAGAGGTTTGTACTGATGGTATTATTAAAGATAATATTCTTATTAATACTCCTGGTATCTTTTCAGTATATAATGGTATTTGTGCTACTTTAGTTACTAAATTACTTGGATGTGATATAAATAGTATTAAAAATGCTCTTAAAAAGGTTGCTGTTAAAGGTAGAGTGGAAATTGTTCCTGTTAGTGATAAATATAGTGTTATTATTGATTATGCTCATAATGGTGTATCTTTGGAAAATATTCTTAAAACAATGAGGGGATATAATCCTAAAAGAATTGTTAGTTTATTTGGATGTGGTGGTAATAGAAGTCGTGACAGAAGATATGATATGGGAGAAATATCTGGTAAATATGCTGATTTTACTATTATTACTGAGGATAATTCTAGGTTTGAGGATGTTAATGATATTATGAATGATATTGAGACTGGTATTAAGAAGACTAATGGTAAATATATTAAAATTGCTGATAGAAGTGAGGCTATTAGGTATGCTCTTGATAATGCCATGGAAGGGGATATTATATTACTTCTTGGCAAGGGACATGAAACTTATCAGGATAAAAATGGTATTAGAGTTCATTATGATGAAAGAGAAGTTATTAATAGTATTATTAATAAAAATTAATATTTTAATAGAAGTAGAAATACTTCTTTTTATTTTAATTTTATCTTGTAATTAGTACATTCTTGTGATAAAATTATAATGTAGGAAAATAGGTAATTATTATACTATTTATATTATTAATTCTTTGTATGGAGGTAAATGATATGACTTTAAATATTAAAAATATTATTAAGAAAAATATTAGATTTATTAGTGCTATGATTGTTGTAATTATCTTAGGAATATTTGGAATTAGTTATGCTCTTAAGGTAGCTCCTTTTAATAAAATTGCAGTTAATATTAAATCTTCTAATATGGATGTTAATATTTCTTATGATAGTGGTGTTAATGGTGCTGATATTAGTAATTCTGGTAATTTACTTCCTATTAATGATAGTCTTGTTACTGGTCCTACTGTTAATGACTCTAGAGTACTTAAGGCTAAATTTTATGTTACTGGTAATACTTCTAATCCGGAAAATAGTATATATGATGTTGCTATTCATGATTTTAATGTTGATTGTGAACTTAGAACAGAGGATTTGAAATGGAGATTGTATAAAAATGGTACATTGTTATCTAGTGGTAATTTATCTCCTAAATTTGATACTATGAGTAATAATAGATTAGTTCTTACTGAAACTCAGCAAGATTTAACTACTACTAAAGATGAATATGTATTTTTACTTTGGATTAGTGAGTCTTGTAGTGGGGATATTGCTAATTGTTCTAAAGAGCAAGATCAGAGTAAGTATCTTGGAAAGAGTTTAAGTGGTTCTATTAAAGTAGAACTTGCTACTAAAAGTAAAAAGGCTTTAGTTAGAACTACTGGTGTAAGTGGTTCATGTAATTATACTATGACTAGTACTCCTACATGTAATACACTTACTTATAATGGCAATGAGCAAACTTTAGTTAGTGCTGGTGATAATTATACTATTAGTAATGGTACTGGTACTAATGCTGGTGATTATGCTGTAACACTTAAACTTAAAGATGGATATAAATGGAATGATGGTTCTACTAATGATAAGATTTTAAATTGTTCTATTAATAGAAAGAATGCTGTTATTACTGCTAATAATCAAACTATTAAATATGGTTCTTCTATTGATAATAGTAAGTATACTGTATCAAATTTAATTTCTGGTCATAGTGTTAGTTCTGTTTATTTGGATACTAATATTGATAAAGTTGGTACTGGAGTTATTACTCCTACTAAAAGTAAAATTGTTGATACATCTGGTAATAATGTAACAGATAATTATGATTTAAATTATATATCAGGTACTTTAACCATTAATTGTTTAAATACTGCTGTACCTCCAACTGCTGGTAATAAGAGATATAATGGTAGTGAACAAATTGGTGTAAGTGGCGGAAGTAATATTGATTTGACTGGTACTTTAAAAGCTACTGCTATAGGTAATTATAATGCTTCGGCTGTTCCAAAAGCTAACTATTGTTGGAATGATGGAACTACTACTAAACGTGATTATGTGTGGTCTATTAAGAGTAATACTATGTATATTACTTTAAATAATAAAGAAGCTGATTATACTGGTAGTGCTATTAATATTGATACTCCAGTGATTAAGAATTCTGATGGTGATATTATTACTGGGCCTACCTTAACTTATGCTTATTATAATGGTGGTTCTTGTAGTGGTACTGCTTTAAGTGGTGCTCCTAGTAATGCTGGTAGTTACTCTGTTAGAGCCACTGCTAATGCTTATGGTGAATATGCTAGATCTGATAGTAATTGTGCTACTTTAGTTATTAATAAAGTTGATAGTACTTTGTATGCAAGTATTCCTGAAAGTATAACTTATGGTAGAACCGCTACTTTAACATATACTTTAAATCCTACTGGAAATGTAACTTGTAGTAGTTCTAATGCTCATGTGGCAACTTGTAGTGTTGATACTACTAATAAAAAAATAACTATTACACCAGTTAATGTAGGAAATACTCAGATTACTATTAATGGTATACCAAGTAATAGTAATTATAACTCATCTAGTGTTAGTAAAAATGTTGTTATAAATTGTTCTAATACTGCTACTGAGCCTAGTGTTGTTAGTGGACTTATTTATAATGGTAGTTCACAAACTGGCTTAAAAGGTGGTAGTAATGTAAATCTTAGTACGATAAGTGCTATTAATGCAGGTAATTATACTGGTAAGGCTACTCCTAAAACTAATTATTGTTGGACTGATGGTACTACTACTACGAAATCTTATTCTTGGTCTATAGCTAAAAAAGATGTACGATGTAGTATAACATCGGTACCAACACTTAAGTATCCAAGTAGTGCTACGGGTTCTATTAAATATAGTTGTACTGATTCTAAAGTACCTAGCGTTACTAGTTCTAGTACTAGTGATATTACAGTAAGTGGTGTAACTAGTACAAGTGCTACTTTAAAAGCATTAAAAGTAGGAAGTAGTATTATTACTATATCAACTGCATCTGATACTAATTATAATGCTTCAAATAAAGCTACTACAAATATATCAATTTCTGGTGATACTTATACAATAAGTTATAATGCTAATAATGGTACTGGTGCTCCTGCTTCACAATCTAAATCTTATGGAGTTGGAATTAAGCTTAGTACTTCTATTCCAACTAGAACTGGATATACTTTTACCGGATGGAATACTGCTAGTGATGGTAGTGGTACTGCATATGCAAGTGGTGCTGATTTTACTAATAATGCTAATACTGTTTTATATGCTCAATGGAGAATTAATAAGGTTTATGTTGGGTTTAATACTAATGGTGGTAGTATAACGAAAAATACTGATGTTTATGTAGCGGACAGTAATGGTAATATAGCTAAAAATGGTTCTTATAAATTTCACTCAATATCATATGGTGGTACTTTGGGTACAAGTGGACTTACTAATTATAATAATACTAAATATTTATATGTTGAGAAAACAGGTAGTGCGGTTACTTCTGGCCAAGAATGGATATGTATGAGTGGTTGTACACAAGCTAATAAAGTCTTTAATCAAACTGATCAATATGCTGCTAGTGACTTTTGTGATGCTTCTAAATCTGATTGTTCTGTTGTTCTTGGTGTTAATTGGAATGATAGATATACTGTTACTTATAATAATAATGGAGGAAGTGGATGTAGTAGTAAGACTGTTACTCCAGGCGGTATATATGGAACAATGTGCGTTCCTACGCGTGAGGGATATACATTTGTTGGTTGGTTTGATAGTGGTTATAAGGATAGTCCTTTAAATTATTATGCTGATACTTATAGTGATTTAAAAAATGCTTTTGGTACTAATCAAGATGCTTTATATAATCATTATCTTGAATATGGTAAAAATGAAGGAAGAAGAATATCACAATATATTGCTAGTGATAAATTTACTGCTAATGCAAATCAGACGATATATGCTGGTTGGAAGGCTGGATATCTTATTGAATATAATGCAAATGGTGGAAGTGGAACGATGAATTCTACTTTGGCAACTACTGGTTCTTCTGTAACTATTAAGAGTAATGGCTTTACAAGAGATGGTTATTTGTTTGAAGGCTGGACAACTAATAGTAATGGAACAGATGATGGTTATGGATGGAACCCTGGATGGAGTGGTACATGGAATTACACAAGTGGCAAATATGGTATTGCTAATAGTAAACTTGTATTATATGCTAGATGGAAAACTATAAAAACTTATACTATTAGTTATAATTCTAATGGTGGAAGTGGTACGATGTCCTCTGATACTGTATCTACTGGTGGTGCTGCTACTATTAAAAATAATACATTTACAAGATCTGGTTATACTTTTGCAGGTTGGACAACCAATAGCGACGGAACAGATGATGGTTATGGATGGGCTGAAGGTTGGTCTGGTACTTGGAATTATGATAATGGTCAATATGGTATTGCTAATAATGCATTAGTGTTATATGCTAGATGGAATCCTAAGAGTTATACGATTAATTATAATGCAAATGGTGGAAGCGGTACGATGTCCTCTAGTACTGTATCTAGTGGTAGCAGTGTAACTATTAAAAATAATGCATTTACAAAAAAAGGTTATACTTTTGCAGGTTGGACAACTAATAGTAACGGAACAGATGATGGTTATGGATGGACAGCTGGTAAGTCTTATACATGGAATTATGATAATGGACAGAAAGGAATTTCTAATAATACTTTGAAATTGTATGCTAGATGGACTGCAAATAGTTATACTATTAGTTATAATTCTAATGGCGGAAGTGGTACGATGTCTTCTAGTACTGTATCTACTGGTGGTTCTGTAACTATTAAAAGTAATACTTTCACTAGAACTGGTTACAAATTTGTAGGTTGGACAACTAATAGTAATGGAACAGATGATGGATACGGATGGACGGCTGGTAAGTCTTATACATGGAATTATGATAATGGGCAACTTGGTGTTACTAATAATTCATTAGTGTTATATGCTAGATGGGATAATCATTTTACTGTTACTTATAATGATAATGGTGGAAGCGGTTGTAGTAGTTCTAGTAAAACTGTTACATACGGTAGTACGTATGGTAATTTATGTACTCCTACTAGAAGTGGATATATTTTTGCAGGTTGGTATAGTAGTAATTATGCTAATGCTCCTTGGACTTATTATTATGATAAATATAAAAATAATTCGACGGTTGCTTCTATTGGTAGAAATGATAAGGTTGGTTTATATAATAACTATTTAACTAATTCTACAAGAAAGTTTTCTAGATATACTTCTAGTGATACATATAGTGTTAATGGTAATCAAACTTTAGTAGCTGGATGGCTGAAGTTTAATTATAAACGTACTAAAAAATCTGGAGCATCATGTGATGAAGGATATTTTGATACAATTAGTGATGCTCATAGCAATTGTTATGGTATTACAATAAATTTGTTGGATGATGTTACGGAATCTTCTGGTTATACATTTACTGGTTATGGACCTTCTGGTTATACTGATGATTTTAGTATTACAATCGCTCTTAATAATCACACTTTAACTATACCATCGTTAATTTTTGATGCTTCTACTGGTGATACTGCTCATATAGAAGGACCAGGTAAAATTACTTATTCTTCTGGTGAAACTAATGTTAGCGGTGATTCTTCTTTAATTAGGGTTAAAGCTGGGGATCTTTATATAGATGGTGGTTCTTATATAGCAATTGATGTAAATACTGCGATAGTGGTTGATAGTTCGGCTAAACTTTATTTAAGTGATACAAAAAGTAGACTTGTTATTGAGCAGGATCTTGAACTTGGCAGTGGATGTGGCTATGGAATTTATGCACGTGGTACTGAGCAATTTCTTATTCAGGCAAAAAGTAATGGTATATATATATATGGTTTGTGTTATGCTATAGATTATTCTGGTGTACTCAGAGTTATGACATCTTATCCAACTGGTAATAATAAGGGTGTCGAGATGAGTGTTATTGGTGAGAAAGGATATGCTATTGTAAAAAGAACAGGTAATGTTCAGGTTGGCAGTAATACATGTGATACTCGTGATAGTTGTACTGCTGCTGAAATTGCTGAAGGAAGGCTTGGACATTATGGTTATGGAACGGAAATGTATCCATATCTTGCTTCGTATAGTGCTACTACAAACGATGAATTATTTCCAGTTATTTATAATAACTCTGATGTAGTTATATGGTATACTGGTGGTAGATTGGTTAGTACTAAAACAGGGCTTAGTTGTGCTAATGGTAGTATTTATAGTAGTAGTGATTCTTGTTATAAGTATTTTTCCACTTATCCTATTAGAAAAAGTGGCGCTTATACTAATCTTAAATATAGTCTTGTATCCAATGAAAAAAATTCACATGGTGATAATATAAATGGTTTTAAAGTTATGGCATATAAATAGAGGTGATTAGTATGAATAAATGGTTAAAATTATTTGTAGTTATTGGGGGAGTTTTTGTTATAGGGGGTGTTGGATTTATTATATATAAGGCTATTGATAGTTCTAAGGGTGATATTGTTGATCCTTCTAGTGCTTTATATAAAGAAGACACTATTGTAGATGATTTTCAATTTATGAGTGCTAAAATTAATAAAGTCAGTGATGGTTATTATATGTTTAATGCAATGGTTAAAAATGTCAGTGACAAGGATTATGATATTGATAGTATTGAAGTTGATTTTTATAATAATAAAAATAAAAAAATTGGAAGTATGTTATATGTAATGGAAGAAGATAAATTTTATAGTTTAGAGACTATACCTATTAATTTAGGTAAAAATATTAATCTTGATAGGGCTTATTCTATTAAATATAAAATTAATTATAAATAAAAAACAGTAAATATTTGCTGTTTTTTTATTTAAAATAATGATTATTTTGTTTACTTATTTCATAATATATGTTAATATATATATGGCTTTTCAAAAAAATATACACAAATATTGATTTAATTATTCTAGTGCCTTATGGTGAATATTAAAGATGAGATATTTGGAAGCAAAACGAAAGGAGAAATGATAATTATGACAGTAGTATCTATGAGCTATTTGTTAGAAGCTGGAGTTCACTTTGGTCATCAGACTAAAAGATGGAATCCTAAAATGAAAGAGTATATTTATAACTCTAGAGATGATATTTATATCATTGATTTACAAAAGACAGTTGCTAAATTAGAAGAGGCTTATGAAGCACTTAATAAGATTGCTTCAGAAGGTGGTAAAGTACTTTATGTTGGTACTAAAAAGCAAGCACAAGAAGTATGTAAGGAAGAGGCTGAAAGAAGTAATATGTACTATATGACTGAAAGATGGTTGGGTGGTACTTTAACTAATTTTAGAACTATTAGAAGAAGAGTAAATCGTCTTGAAGAAATTGAAAAAATGGAAAAAGATGGTACTTTTGATAGATTGCCTAAGAAAGAAGTAGTAGGACTTAAGAAGGAATATGAAAAATTAAATAAGAATTTATGTGGTATTAGAGAAATGACTAAGTTACCTCAAGCTGTTATTATTGTTGATTCTACTAAAGAATATAATGCAATACATGAAGCTAGAAAACTTGGTATACCTGTATTTGGTCTTATTGATACTAATTGTGATCCTGATGATGTTGACTATGTTCTTCCTGCTAATGACGATGCTGTAAGAAGTATTAAAGTTGTACTTGGTGCTTTAACTAATGCTATCATTGAAGCTAATGGTGGTACAATAGTTGATTATGTTGGTGATGAAGAGAAGAAACCTTCTAAAGAAAAGTCTTTTGCTAAGAAAGAAAAGAAAGAAGTAAAAGAAGAAGCTACAGTTTCAGAAGAAAAAAATGAAAGGCCAGAATTAGATTTAAATATTCTAACTGTTGCTGAACTTAGAGAACTTGCTAAGAAGAGAGAAATTAAAGGTTACTCTAAGATGAAAAAAGAAGAATTAATTGAAAATTTAAAATAAGGAGGAATACTATGATTACTGCAAATATGGTTAAAGAGCTTAGAGAACAAACTGGAGCAGGTATGCTTGATTGTAAAAAAGCACTTACTGAAACTAATGGTAATATGGAAGAGGCTATTACTTGGCTTAGAGAAAAAGGAATTAGTAAAGCTGCTAAAAAGCAAACTAGAATTGCTGCTGAAGGTCTTGCTACTGCTAAGATAAATGGAAATGATGCTGTTTTAGTAGAAGTTAATTCTGAGACTGATTTTGTTGCTAAAAATCCTGAATTTGTTTCTTTAGTAGATGGTATTGCTAATGTTATATTAGATAAGAAGCCAGCTAATATGGAAGAAGCTATGAAATTGGAATTAGATGGTACTTCTATAGAAGAGGCTATTGTTAATAAGACGGCTACTATTGGTGAAAAATTATCTTTTAGAAGATTTGAACTAGTAGAAAAAACTGATAATCAAGTATTTGGTACTTATTCTCATATGGGTGGTAAGATTGTTACTTTAGCACTTCTTGAAGGAAATGACACAGAAGTAGCAAAAGATATTGCAATGCAAATCGCTGCTATGAGACCTTTATACTTAGATAGAGAGTCAGTTCCAGAAGAAAGAATTCAAAAAGAAAGAGAAATTCTTACTGAACAAGCTGAAAACGAGGGACTTGATTCTAATAAATTACCTATGATTGTTAATGGTAGACTTAATAAATTCTTTGAAGAAATTTGTTTAGTTGATCAAGGATTTGTTAAAGAAAATAAGATGAAAGTTTCTAAATATGTTGAAAGCAAAAATATGAAGATATTATCTTTTGTTAGATATGAAGTTGGTGAAGGTATGGAAAAGAAAGAAGAAAACTTTGCTGATGAAGTAGCTAAACAAATTAATGGATAATTGTTAATCGAAGGACTTTAGTCCTTCTTTTTCTTTTGTAATTTATGTTTTTTTATTGAATATTCTTAAGTAGGGTGACTATTATGTTTAATAAAGGTATTCATAAGCGTATTAAAATTGTTTTACTTATTGTTTTATTTATATTTGCTATAATAATAGCTAAAGTATTTTATATAGAAGTTATTGATTATAAAAAACTTAATAGTTTAGCTAGTGGCCTTTGGAGTAGAAATTTACCTATTGAGGCTGATAGGGGAAATATTTATACTGTTGATGGTGAAGCTATAGCTAGTAATCTTACTACTACTTCTTTAGTTTTTATTCCTAATCAAATTAAGAATAAGGATTTGGTTGCAGAAAAAATTAGTGAGATTCTTGATGTTCCTAAGAGTAAGATAGAAGAGCATTTATATAAAAAGTCAATGATGGAAAGAGTTCATCCTGAGGGTAGAAGATTATCTTACGAAATAGCTGATAAAATAGAAAATTTACATTTTGATGGTGTTTATTTACTTAAAGAATCAAAAAGATATTATCCTCATAATGAGATGTTATCACATGTTTTGGGTTATGTTGGTATTGACAATCAGGGACTTAGTGGATTAGAACTTGAGTATGATGATATTTTGACTGGTGAATATGGTTCTATTCAGTATTTTTCTGATGCTAAGGGTAATAATTTAGAGAGAAATTCAGTTTATGTTGAACCTGAGGATGGTCTTGATATTTATCTTACTGTTGATTATGGTATTCAATCATCTATTGAAAGGGAACTTGATAATGTTGTTTTGAGATATAATCCAGATGGTGCCTGGGCTATTGCTATGGATCCTAATACGGGAGAGATTTTAGGTATGAGTTCTAGACCTAATTTTAATCCTAATAGTTATAAAGATTATGATACTGAGACTATTAATAGGAATATGGCTATATGGGCTAGTTATGAGCCTGGTAGTACTTTTAAAATTCTTACTTTGAGTGCTGCAGTTAACGAAGGAAAAGTTGATTTGATTAAGGATACTTTTTATGATGGTGGTAGTGTAAATGTTGGTGGTGCTAGAATTAAGTGTTGGAAGCATGGTGGTCATGGTAGTCAAACTTTTCTTGAAGTTGTACAGAATTCTTGTAATCCTGGGTTTGTTGAGCTTGGTAATAGATTGGGGAAAGAAACTTTATTTGATTATATTAATAAATTTGGTTATGGTAAGAAGACTGGTATTGATTTGAATGGTGAGGCTACGGGTATTTTGTTTTCTTTAGATAAAGTTGGGCCTGTTGAACTTGCTACAACTGCTTTTGGACAGGGAGTTAGTGTTACTGCTTTACAGCAGGTAGTAGCAGTTAGTGCGGCGATTAATGGTGGTACTTTATATAAGCCATATATTGTTAAAAGAGTGGCTTATCATGAGAATGGTCAAATTATTAAAGAGGTTAAACCTACTATTGTTAGAGATAATATTGTTACTAAGGATACTAGTGAAAAGGTTAGAATGACTTTAGAATCGGTTGTTTCGCTTGGTACTGGTCGTAATGCTTATATTGATGGTTATAGAGTTGGTGGTAAAACTGGTACTGCGCAAAAGGTTAATAATGGTATTTATATGCAGGGTAATTATATAGTATCTTTTATTGGTTTTTTGCCTGCTAATGATCCTAAGATAGTGGTATATCTTGCAATTGATAATCCTAAAGGAGTTACACAATATGGTGGTACTGTTAGTGCTCCTATTGTTAAAAATATTATGGAAGATGCTATTACAAGTCTTAATATAGAAAAACAGGATGGTGGTACAGAAAAGAAATACCAATGGTATGATAAAAAATATTATAATGTTCCAAATGTTGTCGGCAAATCTAAAAAAGAGGCTACATCGATGCTTAAAAGTTTTTCTGTTGAATATAGTGGTAGTGGAGATGTTGTTGTTAATCAGTCCCCTGATAGCGATAGTAGAATTGCTGAGGGCGAGAAGGTTAGGTTATATTTAGGCTAGTAATTTGAACTTTTGTTATTTATATGTTATAATATAGGGCGTTTTAGGGGGATATATGGATATTATTAATATGTCAAGTAAGCAGATTACTAGTAATATAGCATTAGATAGTTATAATACTTCGGGATATTTGAAAATAGTTAATTATTTTAATAGAAAGATGATTCTTAAAAAAATTGATCCTATTAGATGTGATGAGGTTATTAGTAAGGTTTTATTTTTAAATAGATATAAAAATTTAATGCCTAGTAATTTTGTTATTCCAGAATTTTTGGTATTACTTGATAATAAGGATTTATATATGGCTATTGATTATATAAATGGTAATAATCTTGGCGATGTATTAAAAGATAAAAATATTAATATTCGTGATAAAAAGATATATTTATCTTATATAGGTAATACTTTAGAAGAAATGAGGCATATGAGAGAAAATCCTTTACTTAGTGATTTTTGTTTAGGGGATTTACACGAAGATAATTTTATTGTTTCTAATAAGAAGTTATATACTATTGATTTAGATGACGCAAAGATTGATTCTATTAGTCCGATAGCTAGTTATTTACAAGTTGGGTCTTTATTTAGTTATTTGCATACAGATAAATATATTATTGAAGATTATAATCCTTATTTTGTTAAATATAAAGTCGATTATAATACTGATATGTATTGTTATATTATGGTTATTTTGAATTTTTTATATGGTGATAATGTTAATAATATGAATATTAATGATTTTTATTGTTATCTTGATTATTTATATAAAATTGGTATAGATAGTTCTTTACTTGAATGTTTTAATAGTATTTATTCTGATTGTGATAATATTAATCCTATGAATTATATTGATAGTTTGACTTCTAATCAAATTTATAGAGCTAAAAAGATTGTTTATAAATATAATAAATAGTTATTTACATTGTATTGTAAAATAATAAAAAAGATACTATTTTATTTTTATTAGTTGTGATATAATATATTTAGAATATATTTGGAAATGGGGAGTTAGAATGCTTACATTAACTAAATCGTTATTTGCACTTATGCTAGGCTTTATTGTGGCTACTTTATTCGGACTTGTTGCTATTCCTTTTTTAAAGAAGCTTAAAGCTGGACAAAGAATTAATATTTACGTTGAGGCTCATAGAAGTAAAGCTGGTACTCCTACGATGGGAGGACTTATATTTATTATACCAACTTTTTGTATTACTTTATTTTTATTACTTACTGGTAAAATAGAGTATTCCGTTAATTTGGTTATTGTTTTATTTATATTTTTGGCTTATGCTCTTATTGGATTTTTAGATGATTTTATAAGTCTAAAGAGAAAGGCTAATAAGGGACTTACGCAATTTCAAAAATTATTTTTACAATTGATTGTAGCACTTGTCTTTTATATATTATTTAGAGAATTTACTGATGGTGATTCTTATCTTAGAATATCTGCTTTAGGTATTGAATGGAATCTAGGCTGGTTCTATGGAGTATTTATTTTATTTATGCTAGTTGGTTCTTCTAATGCAGTTAATTTAACTGATGGACTTGATGGTTTGGCTGGTGGATTATCCGCAATTGCTTTTTTGGCCTTTGGTCTTATATCAATGGGCAGTTGGTGGATTGAAGGTAATGCTGATATGGGTATTTTCTGTTTTGTATTAGTGGGAGCTATTATGGGATTTTTGGTATATAATACTAATCCCGCTAAGGTATTTATGGGTGATACTGGTAGTCTGACTTTGGGAGCTACTATGGCTACCATTGCTATCTTGACATCACATGAATTATCACTTGCGGTTATTGGTGGTGTATTTGTTATAGAAACTTTAACTGTTATTATTCAAATTACTTCAGTTGTATTACTTAAGAGAAGGGTATTTTTAATGACTCCTATTCATCATCATTTTGAGAGACTTGGTTGGAAAGAAAATGACATTGTTAAGTTATTTTGGATAGTTGGATTTATACTTTGTATGTTAGCACTTATATATGGCGTATGGCTTTAAAAAAGCAGGATTATTCCTGCTTTTTATAATATTGTTTTCTTTTTGACTACAGGCAAAAAGAACCTAGAAAGACTATAGGCTTTCTAGGATATTTATGAATTTTTATCTATATTTAATAATATTCCCATATTTATTAAACTTATTAGAAGACTACTACCACCATAAGATAGAAATGGTAATGTTACTCCTGTTACAGGAAGAAGTCCTACTACTACCATTAGATTTAATATAGTTTGAAAAGCTAATCCAAACGTTATACCAAATGATAAGAATTTTCCAAAATTATCTTGACATTTCATTGATATTTTTAATCCCGAGTAAATGATAGTTATAAATAATGTCGCTACTATTAATACTCCTAAGAAACCAAATTCTTCACTTATTATGGCAAATATAAAGTCTGTTTGAGGTTCAGGTAAGTAGAAGTGTTTTTGAATTGAATTGCCAAATCCTAGTCCTAATAAACCTCCTGGACCAATGGCGTAAAGACTTTGAATTATCTGAAAACCACTTCCTAGTGGATCAGTCCATGGATTTATGAATGATACTATTCTTTCTAATCTATATGGGGCAATTAAAATTAGAACTATTACTCCTATTAATCCTAAAATTCCTATTTTTATAAAGAAATTCATTTTTACACCACTTATGAATAGTAATACAATGATGGTCATTACGATTACTACGCCAGTTCCAAAGTCTGGTTCTAACATGATTAAACCAAATATTAAAAGGAGAACACCTAAAATAGGAAGGACACCTTTCTTTATATTTTTTAGTTCTTTAGTATTGTTGACTAGGTATTTGGATGTGAATATTATTAATCCTAATTTTGTAAATTCTGATGGTTGTAGTCCTAAAGAACCTATGCCAAACCAACTTCTACTACCATTTCTTACAGTTCCAATACCGGGAATTAATACTAAAATAAGCATTATATTACATGTTAAAAATATTATATTAGCTAACTTTTTATAGTTTTGATATGGAAATTTACTTATGATAATCATTAATATGTATCCAATTATTAGAAATATGGCTTGTGATTTTAGGTATTTATATGGATCATTATATTTATATTCGGCCCAAATATTTGATGATGAATATATCATTAGAAGACCAAATAAACTTATTAATATTACCGCTAATAAAAGTAGTTTGTTATATTTTTTCATTGGTATATCACCTTAATTTATTTTATTAATTTTAATCTATATATATACGATAAAAAATACTAATCTTTTTTAATTAGTATTTTTTCTATATAACTTACTATTAGATACATAAGATATGATACTATTAATAATATTATGATACCTGACATTACTAAATTTAAATTAAATACTTGAGATCCATAGGTTATTAGATATCCTATTCCTTGTTTTGATACTAGAAATTCACCCATTATTACTCCTATTAAGGTCATACTTATATTTATTTTTAGGGAACTTATTATTGTATTATAACTACTTGGTAAGATTACTAGTTTGAATATTTGATATTTAGTTGCCTTAAATGATTTTAATAGATTTATTTTGTTTTTGTCTGTTTCGATAAATCCATTATATACGGTTATAATTGTTACTATTAGGGAAATTAATAGGGCCATTATTATTATTGATTTGATATTGGCTCCAAAAAAGATTATTATTATTGGTCCTATAGCTACTTTTGGTAGGCTATTTATTATTGTTAAATATGGATCGATTACTTTGTATAGAAAGTCATTCCACCATAGTATTATGGCTATTATAATACCTAGTATTGTTCCTAAGGAAAATGATATTATTGTTTCATAGATTGTTGTCCATATATGAATAAATAAATCTTCTTTATTATATAGACTTATTATGGTACTTAATATTCTACTTGGTGAAGATGATATAAAAGGATTGATGATATTATATTTGGCTAATAATTCCCATGTTAATATAATAGTTAGTAGTAATAGTATTCTAAATGTTTTTATTAATAGTTTTTTTGTTTTATTTTTTCTTATGTATTTTTGGTGTTCTTTACTAAACATTTATATCAATATCCTTCCATATTTTATCATAGTAGTATTGAAATTCTTTTTGTTTTCTGTTGTTTATTGGGTTTTGTTTATTTTTCATTTCTATAGTATAAATACTTTTTACTTTAGAAGGTCTATTCGTTAATACTATTATGCGATCCGCCATAGAAATTGCTTCGGCGATATCATGAGTTATCATAATAGTTGTTTTCTTTTCTTTTTTTATTATTTTCCATACATCATCTGATACTGCTAGGCGGGTTTGATAATCTAAAGCAGAGAAGGGCTCGTCGAGCAGTAGTATATCGGGATTTGTTGCTAATGTTCTTATTAGCGCTACTCTTTGTCTCATTCCTCCGGATAAATTGTTTGGATATTTTTTTATGAAGTCTTTTAAGCCATAGGTTTCTAGTAGTTTTGTTACTTTTTGGATATTTTCTTTGGTAATATTTTTTTCTATTTTTAGTCCTAATAGGGTATTATCTAAAATATTTAGCCAAGGAAATAGGGTGTCATTTTGAAGCATATAGCCCATTTTTTGTTTTCCTTGCGTGTATATTATTTCTCCTTGCGATTTTTCTTCTAATGAACATAAAATTGAAAGAAGGGTAGTTTTGCCGCAACCGGATGGTCCTACGATAGCTACAAATTCTCCTTCTTTGATATTTAAATTTAAATCTTTAATAGCAGGTATTTCACTTTTATTTGTATGATATATTTTTGATAGTTTTTTGATTGTTAATATATCATTATTTGAATTTACTGAAGTATTTTCCATATATTAGTTTATCATATGGAACATATTCTGTTAATTCATTTGATGCTCTCATGATGTCTTGAATATGAGTCCATTCGGTTTCATTTATGGCAATGGTATCACGCCAAGCATCATTTTCTTTGTATCTTTGAATCATAGTAGTCAAGTCTTCAAATTTTGTATCTGGAAAGTAAGATATTATACTTTTAGCTATTTCTTCTGGTGATTTTTCTTCAACGAATTTTAATCCTTTATCTATTGCTTTGGAGAAACTTAGTATGGTACTTTCGTTATTTTCAATGAAGCTCTTTTTAGCGTTATATGCGGTATATGGTACTTCTCCTCCAAGGGTACCTACATATGCAACGATGTGTCCTAAACCTTGCTTTTCTACAGAAGTAGCATTTGGTTCAAATAGAGTAACAAAGTCACCATTGCCTCCTATGAAGGCTCCTTCCATAGCTGCAAAAGCTACTGATGTATCTATGTTTAAGTCTTTTGTTGGGTCGATGTTATTTTGCATAAGTCCCCAAACAAATGTCATTTCGGGCATACCGCCACGTCTTCCTCCAATAACTGTTTTTCCTTTTAAATCTTCTAAAGTAAAATTATCTATTTCTTCTCTAGATACAAGAAATGAACCATCTCTTTTTGTTAGGGCAGCAAATACCATAGGATAATCTTTTTCGCCACCATTATATACATATATAGTTGCTTCTGTACCGGAAAATCCTATTTGAGCGTCTCCTGATAGAACCGCTGCAGTTACGGCATCCGCTCCAGGTGTTAGTATTAGATCTATGTCTATTCCTTCGTCTTCGAAGTATCCTTCACTTATGGCTACATATTGTGGTGCATAAAAGATACTATGAGCTACTTCCGCTACGGTTAGTTTGGTAAGATCTTCTTTAGTGTTATCTTTATTTCTATAGACACCGAATATTGTTACTGCTAATACTATTATGAATAGTATTAGACTAACTATTGTTCTTTTCATATTAACCTCCAATTCATAATTATTATATTCTTTATGATTATAAAGGTTCTAGATGTAATGGCTATTTTATAAAATAAAAAGATATACATTTTTTTGTATATCTATTAGCCTAACTTGTCGCCGTTTTGAGCTTTTTTATCGGGGGTTATTAAAATTACACCGCCAGTTGAATATGTTCCTAATATTAGCACTTCAGAGATGAAGTCTGCAATTTGCTTTGGTGGAAAATTTACTACCGCTAAAAGTTGTTTGCCGATTAATTCATCAGGTGTGTAATAGTCTGTTATTTGAGCGGATGTTTTTTTGATGCCTATTTCATTACCAAAGTCTATTTTTAGTTTATAAGCTGGTTTTTTTGCTTTTTTATTTAGTTCGGCTTCTAATACTGTGCCAACTCTTATATCTATTTTTGCAAAGTCTTCAAATGTTATCATATTTCCTCCTTTTGATAGTATAATGTATAAATAAAACTCCTTTAAGAAGGAGATTTCATACATATTATGGTGCGCCCAGTAGGAGTCGAACCCACAGCCTTTTGGTCCGTAGCCAAACGCTCTATCCAGTTGAGCTATGGGCGCATTTCTTTTGATACAATGATAGTATATAACAAATGTGATAAAAATTCAATATTTTTTCATTAAAATTACAAAAAAAGGTTGTCAAATATGAAAAAATGTTATATAATTAACTAGTCAACGAGAAATGTTGGTATTGCCTGAGTGGCGGAATAGGTAGACGCACAGGACTTAAAATCCTGCGAGATTTAACCCTCGTGTCGGTTCAAGTCCGACCTCAGGCACCATCTATGTTGGAGGAATACCCAAGTCTGGCTGAAGGGACTGGTCTTGAAAACCAGGAGGTCGTGAAAGCGGCGCAGGGGTTCGAATCCCTTTTCCTCCGCCATAGTTTTGTTAATATATTTATCGCGGGATGGAGCAGTCTGGTAGCTCGCTGGGCTCATAACCCAGAGGTCGTTGGTTCAAATCCTTCTCCCGCAACCATGGTTCCGTGGTGTAGTGGTTATCACGTCTGCCTGTCACGCAGAAGATCGCGGGTTCAACTCCCGTCGGAACCGCCATTTATTTTGGCTTCATAGCTCAGTCGGTAGAGCAGAGGACTGAAAATCCTTGTGTCGCTGGTTCAATTCCCGCTGGAGCCACCAGTTTAGCGATTAATACCCCTTAAGGGGTTTTTATTATGTTCATAATAATTCATAAAAAGAGATTACTAGTATTTATTTCGGTAATCTCTTTTTCTTTTATAGAAAAAGTAGAGTAATTAATTATACTCTACTATAGAATTCAACGATTAATGATTCATTGATATCTGCGTTTAATTCGCTTCTTTCAGGATATCTTACATAAGTAGCAACTCTTTTTTTCTCATCATAGTTAATGAATTCAGGTCTTTTTACTTTATTAGCAAGTGCTATTTCTATTCCTTTGTGATCGCTTGAATTTTCTTTGATAGCAATTACATCTCCAGGTTTAACTCTGTATGATGGAATATCAACTTTCTTACCATTTACTGTAATGTGACCATGGTTAACTAATTGTCTTGCACCTCTTCTTGTAGTGGCAAAACCAATTCTATATACGATGTTATCTAATCTACTTTCTAATAGGATAAGTAAGTTTTCACCATGAACACCTTTCATTTTTGCTGAATCATTTACTAATTTTTTGAATTGCTTTTCAGAAATACCATACATAAATCTTGCTTTTTGTTTTTCTGCTAATTGAACAGAATAGTTAGATGGTTTTCTTTTTCTGTCTTTACCATGTTGTCCTGGACCATAAGGTCTTTTTGCAATATCTTTACCATTTTCTAATATAGAGAATGATAATCTTCTTGCTTTTTTGTTATTTGGGCCTGTATATCTAGCCATAATTCTATCCTCCTTCTTCTTAGAGGTTATACTCTTTTTAGTGCAGGGTGTCTTTATCATACTTTCGCTATGCAGCTGTAGTTACTTATAAATGACACATTACCTAAAAATAGAGTATGCGCTGCTAAGCAATAATATTATATAATTAATAGTATTTTTAGTCAAGAAAAATATTTGTTTTACCTATAAAAGATGATATTTTTTGCTAAAAATGGTAGTTATTGGTATTTTTGCCTTTAAAATATAGATAAAAATGTCAAATTTGTGTAAAGCAGGAGAAAAATGTCGATTTGTATGCTATAATTATTTTGATGATGATAGAAGAGGAAATATATGAATATGACTATTATCATTTGTTTTAGTTGGAGGTGTGCTACGGGGGATAAAATTTAATTTAATATTATTTGTTTGAATAAATGAAAAGAAAGGATGATAAAATGAAAAAAATAACAAAGATAATGAAACTTATTATGGTTTCAATTATGGCTTTTTCTCAACTTGGCACTTCATTTAAGGTACTTGCTGATACTATTTCTGAGAATAGTAATATAAAAGTTAATCTTAGTGAAGTTATGGATGAGAATAATTTATATGTAGATCATTTGAGTTTAAGTTATGGTAATGGTAATTTTGATGAGGTTACTGATAACGATGATGGAACTTTTGATGACAAAAATTATGATGTAGTTCTTACTAGTTCTTATACTTATTTAGATGGTACTGTTGTTACTGATAATAATACTATTGTTAAGACTGGTAAAGAGTTAAATAATGATAATATTTATGATTTTACTTATGGTAAATTTAATTTTGATGGTACTTTTAAGCTTGAATTTAAAATACTTGAAAATGGTGTTGTGATTTATAGTGAAAATTTAGATTCTTCTATTAAAAATAATAGTAAAGGTGTTTATGGTACTTTATTTGGTGAAGAAGAGATTGCTCCTATAGAAGATAATATATATAATGTTAATATTCCTCTTAATTACACACAAAAACTAGGCATTAGAGTAGGAGAATTATCCCCAGAAGAGAGTTATTTAGTTAGTGTAAATGGTACTTCTATTGGTACTTATACAGGTGAAGAACTTATTAGTGCTAAGTTTGATGGTAGAACTACTGATTTGACTAATGTATTTGGAGGAGAGTATACTTACACTGATACTATTACTTTGAGCAATGATTTAGGCGTTGTTTATTCTTATGATTACACTGCTAATATTAAATATGATAAGAATAACGATAATGAATTATATGACTTAACAGGACTTGAGTTTAATAATGGTTACTTATTTATTAATGCTAAAAATTATGATAAAAACTTAGATGTTATGAAAGTTAGTGACTTGTTAGATAAATTTATTCAGTCTGATATTTCTGTAATTGTTAAGGATAGTAATGGAATCCTTGTTACGGATAATGATAGTGAGTTATATAATAATTATGTTATAGAACTTACAAAAGGTAATAATACTATTTCTTATACTGTTGTTGTCGTAGGAGACGCTAATAATGATAATATTTTTGATAGAAATGATTTAGGTCTTACTATCGATGGTTATTTAAGCGGTACTAATATGCCTTCTATGGATGTATATACTTCTAATGATGATGAAGAGTTTGGTACTATTACTTTTGATGATGTTAGAGTTCTTAATAATGCACTTAGAGAAAATCCAATTACTGACTATGAAGATAATAATAATTTAAAATTATCTATAGGTAGTGTTCCTAGTAATGTTTTTGTAGGTGATAGTTTTGAGGTTAATGTAATTGTTAATAGTGATGATGCTAGTGATTATATTGATGGTATTAATGCTTTAGTTAGTGTTAATGATAAACTTATGCTTACTGATGTTAAGTTTAATGATACTTTCAGTGGCAACTATAAAGATGGACATGTAGTTGGTGTTGGTGATACATTATATAATGATGATATAATGTTAACACTTGTATTTACCGCTACTGGTATTGGTATTGGTAGTGCTAGTATTAGTGGCGAAGTATCTAAAGTATATGATGCTTACGATTTTGAAGATTTAGGTTTTGATGTACAAATAATTAGAAATATTAGTTCTAACAATGATCTTGCATCTTTAAATAGTAATGTTGGTACTTTTGATAGAGAATTTGATAGGGATGTTACTTCATATACTTTAACAGTTCCTTATGATACTGAGAGTGTTATATTAAGTGGTTCTACTTTTGATATGTATTCTACTGTTAGTGGACTTGTTCTTTATGAACTTACTAGTGATGAAACTATTGCCACTATTACGGTAACTGCTGAAGATGGTAGTACTAAAGTATATACTGTTAGAATTGTTAAAGAGGCTAAACCAGTTGTTACTACTAGTAATATTAGTTATGTTTATTCATCTAATAATTATTTGAAAACTTTAGAAATTGCTGACTATGATATTGATTTTGATAGGCTTGTTAATGAATATAGAATTAGGGTTGATAGTGATGTTAATTCTTTAGATATTAAAGCAATAGCAGAAGATAATCGTGCTAGTGTTGAAATTACTGGTAATGAGAATTTTAAAACTGGTGATAATACAGTTATTATTAAAGTTACTGCTGAAAATGGTGATGTTAATGAGTATAAATTGATAGTTAATAAAAAAGCATCTAAAAAGAATGCAGTTACTGTAACTGATGACTCTAGTAATACTGCTGAAAAGGTTGTTATTATTGTACTTATTGTTCTTGTTGTACTTGGTCTTTTATATCTTATATTCAAAAAAGATGATGAAGATGAAGTTCCAGTACAAAAAGATGATAAGAGTAAAAATAAAAAATAATAAGAAAGATTAAAATAATCTTTCTTTTTTTTGTATTATTTGATATAATTATATTTGATAATAGGGAGAGTGTCCAATGAATAGAAAGGGTCAAGCATTAGTAGAATTTGTTCTTATTTTACCTATATTTATATTAATGTTATTTGCAATAGTTGACTTTGGAATGATTTTGAGTAAAAAAAATGAACTTGAAAACATTAGTGTTGATGTTACTGCAATGATTAAGAATAGTGATAATATTGATGATATTAAAAATTTATATCCTAAGGTTAAAATTAATATAAGTAGTGATGATAAGTATACTAAAATTATTATTAGTGATGATGTTGATATTATGACTCCGGGACTTAATCGTATTTTGGGTAATCCTTATAACATAAAGGTAGAAAGGACTATACCTAATGTTGAGGCTTAATAATAAAGGACAGTCTCTTGTAATGTTTATTATTTTGCTTCCTATATTGCTTTTAATTCTTACTTTAGTATATGATGTAGGTAATGCTATATATGAAAAGGATAGACTTTCTAATACTAATTATATGGTAGTGGATTATGCTCTTGATAATATTGATAGTATTGATGAAGATGATTTGAATACACTTATTTTAGAAAATGATAATAATCTTGATGATATTTCAATTATGATTATTGATAATAGTGTTGATATTTCTTTAAAAAAAAATATTAAGGGTGTTTTTGGGAAGATGTTTAATTTTAATTTAACTTTTGTTAAAAGTGAATATAATGGTAAAATAGTTAATGGTAAAAAAAAGATAGAAAGGGTTAAGTGATATTATGACAGGTAAAGTAATTAGTGTTTTTTCTGTTAAAGGTGGCGTTGGCAAGACCACTATGACACTTAATTTAGCTGGTATTTATTGCAGTATGGGAAAACGTGTATTAATTATTGATATGGATTTGTATTCTGGTGGTATTGCTGTATCTTTAAATATTAATAACGATAAAGATATTTTTATGATGGTAGATAGTATGTCTAATAATAGATTTACTGAGTTTAGGGATTATATTACTACTTATAATAGCAATATTGATGTTTTAGCTTGTCCTAGAGATCCAAGAGAAGCTTCTAAAATTCCTAGTAAGTTTATACCTGTTATTTTTGATATGGTTAAGCATGAATATGATGTTATACTTGTTGATACTTCACATATTCTTGATGAAATTAATTTAACTGTACTTGATAATTCTTATATGTCATTACTTATTGTTACTAATGATTTAATTGATTTAAAGAATACTAAGAGTTTAATTAGTATATTTAAAAATACTGGTAAGAGTAATTATTTAACTCTTCTTAATAGTTCTAGAGATACTGGTAGGGACTATATGTCTTTATATGATATTAGAACTTCTATTAAAGGTAATATTGATTATACTATTTCTAGTAGTTATTATATTAAAAATATAGATAAATATGTAATGAATGGTGAAATTTTAACTCTTAATAAAAGTATTAATGCTTTTCATCAAAAAGATGTTTCTAATATGAAAAAACTTGCAATTGATTTGATTGATGATAGGCATGGTAAGGAGGAAAAATAATGGCTAATAAGAAAAGTTTAATGGAAGCTTTTGAAGTTGAGCCTAAGGTTTTTTCTTCAAATGAAGATGTTAATGACTATGATGTTTTTCGTAATAAAAATTTACTCGAGGAGCTTAGGGTTAAAATTGTTCAAAATTTAATTGAAGAGAATATCCCTGATGATGAGCTTTTAGAAGATTATATTAATGATGAAATTGATAATACTTTAGTTGGTTATGATTTGAACTCTTTGGAAAGAGAACATATATTTAATTTGATTCAAAATGAGATTATGGGATATGGACCTATTACACCTTTACTTAATGATAATGCTATTACAGAAATTATGGTTAATGCTCCTGATGAAATTTATGTTGAAATAGATGGTAAAATTGTAAAGGATGAGACTGTTTCATTTATTAATGATAAACATATTATTCGTACAATACAAAGAATTGTACAGCCTCTTGGTAGGACTATTGATGCCGCTAATCCGATGGTGGATGCTAGACTTCGTGATGGTTCGAGACTTAATGCTATTATTCCACCACTTAGTTTGAAAGGACCAGTACTTACAATTAGAAAATTTAATAAAAAATTAGAAAATATTGATGATTTACTTAGAAATGGTTCATTAACTGTTAATATGGCGAGATTTTTGGAGGCTGCTGTTATGGCTAAGCTTAATATTGTCATATCTGGTGGAACTGGTACTGGTAAAACAACACTTTTAAATATTCTATCTGGTTTTCTTGGCGATGATGAGAGAATTATTACAATTGAAGATGCTGCAGAACTTAATTTACATCAGAGACATGTTATTTCTCTTGAAACTAGACTTACTAATTATGAAGGTGAAGGAGAGGTTACTATTCGTGATTTGGTTAGAAACTCTCTTAGAATGAGACCTGATAGAATTATAGTTGGGGAGGTTAGAGGTAAAGAAGCTTTTGATATGATGCAAGCTATGAATACTGGACACGAGGGATCTCTTACTACTCTTCATGCTAATAATCCTATTGATGCTATAAATAGGCTTGAAACAATGATTTTAATGAATGAAATGGAAATACCTGTATCGGCGGTTCGTGGTTATATTGAAAACGCAATTGATATTGTTATACAAATAGATAGATTATCTGATGGTAAAAGAAAGATTACTTCTATTAGTGAGGTTGCAGGTATGGAAGATGGTAATATTTTACTTAAAGATATATTTACTTTTAAACAAACTGGTGTATCTGGTGATGGTAATGCAGTAGGTGAGTTTAGAATGTATAAAAGAAAGCCTTTAGTTTATGATAAAATTGTAAGAAAAGGTTTAGAACTTAAAGATATGTTTAATTAATAGAAAGGATGGCGATAATTATGGATATGGTATTTATGCTTAGAATTATTTTGATTATTGTTATATTTGTAATTATCGTTTATGTTATTAGAATTAGTAGCGCTCAAAAAAAAGCTAAAAGAATAAGTAATTATGCTATTGATCCTGTTAAAAGCGATTATTATTCTTATAGCGATAGGATATTGAATAGCTATTATAAATTTGTTAAAAGAATGAGACCATTAATTAATAAGAGCTTTTACTTGAAAAAGAGTGCTAAGAAGTATGAAAAATATATTAGTTATGATAAACATGGAATTATTGAGGGATATGATTTTATTATTACTAAGTTTATAATTGCTATTATATTTGTTGTATTTACTGCTTTTTCACAAGTTTTTTCTTCGAGAGTTCTTGGTATATTTGATTTTGTTATTAATTATTTTATTGGTTATTTTATATTGGATGTTTATTTACACTTTATTTATAAAAGAAAACAAAAACAGATGGCTACTGATTTACTTAGAGCAGTTATTGTTATGAATAATGCCTTTAAATCTGGCAAGAGTACATTGCAGGCTATTAAAATTGCTAGTGATGAACTTGATGGACCTCTAAAAGATGAATTTAGAAAAATGTATTTGGATATGAAATATGGATTATCTGTTGATACTGTTTTTGATAGATTTGCTAAAAGGGTAGAAATTGATGAAGCTGTTTATTTATCTTCATCACTTACAATACTTAATAAAACTGGAGGAAATATTGTTGAAGTGTTTTCTTCTATAGAAAGAACTTTATTTGATAAGAAAAAACTTGATGAGGAACTAAAAAATGTAAGTAGTGTACCTAAACTTGTTGTTAAGGTTTTGATTGCTATACCAGTTATATTTGTAATAGTTATATATATTCTTAATCCAACTTTTTTCAATCCTTTATTTAATTCTGTACTTGGATATATTATTATTGCTATTGTACTTATTATGTTTATTATTTATATATTACTTCTTAGAAGGATACTTAAGATTGAGGTGTAATTATGGTTAATAATAATTTTAGTTTATATAATAAGAAACTTATTGATAGAATTGAAAAGAAAATTAATTTTCTTGGTGTTAATTCTAAATATACCGCTATTAACTTTTTGAATATGAGACTTATTACTTCTATATTTTTCTTTGTATTTATATTTAGTTTCTTTAAATATGGTTATATTTTAGCAGTTGTTTTTGTTGTTTTGTATTATTATTTGTTTGAGTGGGTACTTCTTGATAATAAGATTAAAAAAAGGACTTTTAAACTTAATATTGAAGCTATATATTTCTTTGAAGTTCTAACTTTATCACTTCAAACTGGGCGTAATTTAGTAGAGGCTATTTCTATTACTGTTAATAGTTCTAGTAGTGAACTTGCTTTGGAATTTAAAAAGGCTCTTAGAGAAACTAAATATGGTAAGAGTTTGAATGAAAGTTTATCTGATATGCAAAAGTATATTCCTTCGGATAGTATTAATAATATTATTATTGCTTTAACACAAACTAATATTTATGGTAGTAATATTATTGATACAATGTACAATCAGGTTGATTATCTTAGGGAAAAAAGAATAATGGAAGTGAAATCTAAGATGTCAAAAATTCCTACAAAAATTAGTATTATATCGGTATTTTTCTTTGTTCCACTTATTTTACTTATTATTTTAGGACCTGCTGTTCTTAGTTATCTTGGTTTGGGTTAAATATACTTGACTTAAATATATTTTAATAGTATTATATATTAGTAATTTATGTAGGAGGGAAAAATATGTCAGGACATAGTAAATGGTCTACTATTAAAAGAAAAAAAGGGGCAATTGATAGTGAAAGAAGTAAAGTTTTTCAAAAATTAGCTAAGGAACTTTACGTAGCTGCTAAAAGTGGTGATCCTAATCCAGAAAATAATCCTTCTCTTAGAATGGTTATTGAAAAGGCTAAAGGAGAAAATATGCCTAAAGCCAATATTGAATCTGCTATTAATAAAGCTAAAAATAGGGGCGAGGGAGAAAATTATGAGAGTATTAGATATGAGGGATATGGACCTCATGGTATTGCTATTATGATTGATTGTCTTACTGATAATAAGAATAGAACTGCTGGATTTGTCAGAAGTACACTTACTAAAAAGGGTGGTAATCTTGGTACTGATGGTTCTGTTAGTTATTTGTTTGAAAGAAAGGGTATTATTGTATTAGAGAATGTTTATGATGAAGATAAAATTATGGAAGATGTTCTTAATTTAGATGTACTTGATTTTTCTTCTGATGATGATAGTTATATTATTTATACTGATCCAACTAAATTTATCGAAGTTAAAGATGAACTTACTAAGATGGGATATGATAAGTTTTTAGTTAGTGAAGTTACTTTTGTACCTAATAATTATATTGCTCTTGATGAAGAAGCTACAGAAAAGGTATGTAATCTTATTGATGCATTAAATGATCTTGATGATGTACAAGCAGTATATCATAATTTGGAAATGTAATTAATAAAAATATTGATATTATATTTAAAATATGGTATTATAATACTAGATTAGTGTAAGATAAAGAGGTGATTATTAATATGAAATTTAAAAAGTTTATTTTTGTGTTAGTAATTACGTCTATACTTGCAGTGGCAGGTATGTGGGGAACATCTTATGCTTATTACGTTAGTACAAATGGTACTAATTTCAATGTTACTACCGCTAATGTCGATACTAGTTTGACAGTGGTATTTAGTCAAAGTGAATATATGAATATGAAAACTGGAGTGCCTATATCGGCTTCTGATGTAGATAATTATGCTAGTAAGAGTGTTTTTACTATACTTCCTAACAATACTTTATTAAATGGTTATCAGGTGGCTGTTAATATTAGTTTAATTAATATTAAGATTGATGATGCACTTAAGGTTAGTGATTTTAAATATAAACTTACTTGTAGTGATGGTAGTACTACTACTAATCTTGGAAGTGGTACAGGCGCTAGCTTTACTAGTGATGTATTAAAAAATGATAGTTTATCACTTGGTAGTTTGAGTACTTCTGCTAATACTTTTAATGCTTCTAAAACTTATACTTGTACTTTGAGAGTATGGCTTCAAGATAGTGGAAGTAGTCAAAATAATCTTATGAATAAAAGTTTTAGTGGGCTTGTTAAAGTTGGTACTGCTATTAAGAAATAATATATTTAATAAAGGAAATGTAAACTAGAGGTTTATTCCCTTTATTTTTTTTTTATTATATAGTACAATTATAATGGTGATAGAATGAATAGTACAGATGTTATTGTGAGTATTAATTCTATGAAAGATATAGAAAATATTACTGATAATACTAAATATATTAATTTGTCTATTAATAATGTTGATGTTAATGTTATTGATTATTTTCTTTTGCATGGACAAAATTATATGTATACTGATACTATTGATAATAAAAATGGTTTTATCTATGCCAATTATGATATGTTTAAATCAGGTGAAGCTATTATTGATAATATTGTGGATATGATGCCTTCTGATATTACGGATATTGAAAAAGTTAGATATGTATATATTAAACTTGGAAAAATATTATCTTTAGATATTAATACTATTGATAATAAAAATGATGCTATTTCTTTTGGTAGTATTAGTACTATTAATAATATATGGGGTGCTTTATCAACTGGTAAAATTACTAATATATCTCTTAGTAAAATATTTATGTATATATGTAGTAGAATTGGTATTAGTGGTGAAATTATTAATAATTCTATAAAGGGAAATATTGCTAATAAGATTAATATTAAAGATGATTTTATAGTAGTTGATCTATTTAATGATATTAGTTATATTCAAGGTAATTTTAGTACACATTACTTTGATAAATATAATAATAATAAAGATATTGATATTAAAATAGGATATATTAATTCAGATTATAGTGATTATTATATTGAGAAGGCATTAAAGAATATAGATTATACGGATAGTGATATTGTTTATAAAATTCTTTCTTTGACAGAAAATATTATTAATGCTTATATGATTGGTACATATGAACTAGGAGAAGTATATAAATATATATTTAATAAGTATTGTCCTAATTATGATGTTAGGATTAATAACTTTTATATTTTTGATGGTAATAGAGAGCATTTTATTGTTGTTAATTATAATAATAAGTATTATTCATATAACTATAACAAGAAAAAATTTATAGAAGTAGAATATAAATATATTTATAGTAATTTTGAAAATAAAAAGATAGGTTTATATAATAATGAAGATTTTTTATTTAATAAAGAGGGAGTTGTAGTTAGATGATTTTTGTTATAGCAATACTTTTATTTCTTTTAGCGGTTTGTTCTGTAGTTGAAGTTTCTTTTTCTAGTCTTAATATTATTAGAATTAAGAAACTTAAAGATAATGGTAATAAGAGAGCTAAAGTAGTATATGATTTATATCAGAAATATTCAGAGGTTGTTACGGTTATTTTGGTTATTAATTGTATTATTAGTGTTTCTGTATCTTCTCTTACAACACTTTATTTTTCTAATTTAATTGGGGATAAATATATATGGATTGTTACTTTAATACTTACTTTATTTATTTTGATATTTACAGAGATTATTCCTAAAATACTTGCTAGGGAATATTCTGAAGATTTTGCTATGGAGTATTGTTATATACTTAAGTATTTGTTTGTTATTTTTATACCACTTAATAAAATTATTAGTAAATTTGAAAATAAGGTTAAGAATGATCATAAGGTTACCGCTACAAAAGATGAGCTTGTTGAGATTGTTAAAACAATTGAAGGTGAGGGAGTAGTAGATGAAAAAGAGAGTGTGTTTATTCAGAAGGCTGTTTTATTAAAAAAACTTAAGGTAAGTAATGTTATGGTTGATAAAAATGATGTTTCTTATTTGTATGATACTGACTCTTCATATAAAGTTAAGAAGTGTATATTTAGAGATAATCATGATAGAATTCCTATTATTAATAAAGATGGTAAGGCTGTAGGTATTTTATATGAAGTTGATTTACTTGATGAAATACTTGATAATGGTACTATTAGTATTAAAAGATCTATGATGGAACCAATATGTATTAGCAAGAGTACTAATTTGGCTTCTTGTCTTGAACTTCTTAACAATGCTAGAGCACATATGGCTTTAGTTACTGATAGGAGTAATAATTTTCTTGGTATTGTTACAGTAGAAGATATTATTAGTGAACTTATGAAGTCATAGACTTCTTTTCTTTTTTTTGATATAATATTTATGTGATGTGAAATGATAGTTAAAGTAGATAAATTGTCTCATGATTTGAGAGGTATAACTAAAATTAATAATAAGATTACTTTTGTGAGTGATGTCTTACCAAATGAAATAGTTGATGTTAAAATTATAAATGAAAAAAAGAATTTTAATGAAGCTAAGGTTATTTCTTATATTGAGAAAAGTAGTGATAGAATAGAAAATAAATGTCCTTATAGTGATAAATGTGGTGGATGTGATTTTGGATATTTGAATTATAAAACTAGTCTTATGTATAAGAAAAATATGGTTGTTGATGTTATGAAGAGGTATGCTGGTTTAGATATTAATCCTAGTATTATTTCTAGTGATAATATATTTGGTTATCGTAATAAAATTTCTTTGAGGATTAATGATGGTAAGTTATGTTTGATAGAAAAGAATAGTAATGATTATATTTCTATTAGTAGGTGTTTACTTGTTAATGATAATATTAATAAAGTTATTGGAATTCTTAATGATTGTGATTTATATGGTATTAGAGATATTGTTATTCGTGGTACTGATGAAATAATGGTTATTATTAATGGTGATGATATTAATAATGATATTATTTGTAGGCTAGATGGCAATGTAAGTAGTATTGTTTTTAATGGTAATGTTATATATGGTAAGGAGTATATTAATATACTTGTTGATAAATTTAAGTATGCTATATATCCTAATTCTTTTTTTCAGGTTAATACTGATATGATTAGAGGGTTGTATGATGAAGTTAAAGAGTCTGCTGGAAGTGGTCATAATCTTTTAGATTTATATTGTGGAGCTGGAACAATTGGTATATATTTAGCTGATAATTTTGATGACGTTCATGGTATTGAAATTAATGAAGATGCTGTAACTGGAGCTAATGTTAATAAGAAGATTAATAATATTAAAAATATTAGTTTTGATATGGTTAATGCTAATAGTATTTTGATTAATAATTATGATGTTATAGTAGTTGATCCTCCTAGAGGGGGACTTGATAAAAAAACTATTAATAATTTACTTAATAGTGGTGCTAAAAAGATTGTATATGTATCATGCAATACTATTACACTAGCTAGAGATATTGATATGTTAAAGGATAAGTATGTTCTTGATAAAATTACTTTGTTTGATAATTTTCCTAATACTAAACATGTTGAAAGTGTATGTTTGTTAAAACTTAAATGATGTATATTGGTATAAAAAATTAAATAATATTTTTGAATGGTAGGTGCATTATATGGAACATTTTTATTTAGAAATTCCTTCAATTGAAAGAAAAAACGAGATAATTGATTATATTAATGAATTAGTTCTTTATAATTCTGATATTAATGGTATAGAGATTTTAGCTAAAATATTAGATGGTTATACTTTTGAACAAGCATTGGAATATTGTTTGAATCTTGGAAATAAAGAATATGCTAAGAGAATTGGTAAATGTCAGGTAAGGACTTTTTTGTTAATTAGAGAGAATGATAATAGAGTAGTTGGTGCATTGAATATTCGTTTAAGTTTATCAGGAAAAATGAAGAAATTTGATGGAAATATAGGATATGGAATACGTCCTACTGAAAGAAAAAAAGGATATAATAAAATTAATTTATATTTAGGCTTAATTGAAGCACAAAAAAATAATATAAATACTGTTAAATTAGTTTGTGAAGCAAATAATTTGGGTTCTGTTAAAACAATAGAAGCATTAGGTGGTATATTAGAACAAACTGATATTGATCCATATGATGGAATATTAACAAGTGTATATTGGTTTAATGTTAATGAAACTATTGATAAATATAAAGAAATGTTTAAAGATAAAATTTATGTTGATTGCTTGGCTTCAAAAAAACATGATAAATAATATATAATTAAATGAGGAGAAGCAAGTTTTTTTGTGATATAATAAATTTGCAATAGAGGAAGTGAAAAATGAATCAGGAGAAAATTGGTAATCTTATAAAAGAGATTAGAAAAAAGAATAATTTAACACAAGCGGAATTTGCAGAGAGATATGGTGTTACTTATCAGGCTGTTAGTAAATGGGAAAACGGTAAGAATATACCGGATATTATGTTATTAAAACAGATTAGTGAAGATTTTGATACTCCGCTTTCTGATTTATTAGATGGCAAAACTACTAGTAAGAAGAAAAATTATAAATCTATGTTTATTATTTTGCTTATAATATTTATTTTTCTTATTGTTTTTTTAATTATTCATTTTAGTAATGATGATGATTTTGAATTTAAAACTATTAGTGCCAATTGTAATAATTTTAATATTAGTGGTAGTATAGCCTATAATGATAATAAGTCTTCAATATATATATCTAATATTAATTACTGTGGTGGTGAAGATAATACTTTATATAAGAAGATTAAATGTGCTTTATATGAGAGTAATGGTAATATTGAAACAAAAATAGATGAATATGATTATAATGATAATGGTATTAAATTAGAAGATTTTTTTAAGAATGTTAGTTTTCATATTGATAATTATAAAAGAAGTTGTAAAAAATATAATAAAAATAGTTTATATCTTTTAATTGATGCTACTGATAGTGATGATAATGTTACTTCATATAGAGTTCCTTTATCACTTACGGATAGTTGTAGTGCTCAACCTTAGGTTGAGTTTTTTCAACTTTTATTTTATTTATTTATTTTTATATTTGTTTTATAATGATAAAGAGGTGAGAAAAATGAAAAAGAAATTGATAATAATAGTTAGTGCTATTATAATTATTGGTGGAGGTATTCTTTTATATTTTGTTTTAAATAATAAAAATAATGAGAATGATAATGTTAGATTTGCAGAGGAATATGCAGATTCACAAGTAGGAGAAGATAATGTTTTTGTATATAAAAATATTGATGAGATTATTAATATTTTGAAGTATGGTACTGGTGTTGTTTATTTGGGATTTCCTGAATGTCCTTGGTGTCAAGCTTATGTTAAGTATTTAAATGAAACCGCTAAAGATGCCAATATAGAAAAAATTTATTATTTTAATATACTTGAAGATAGAAAGAATAATACAGAAAAGTATCAAGAAATTGTATCTATACTTGGAGATAATCTTCAGAGAGATGATGAGGGTAATTTGAAAGTTTTTGTACCTAATGTTAGTTTTGTTGTAAATGGGAAAATAATTGGTAATGATTATGAGACTTCTCTTGATACTAAAGGTTTTGAAAAGCCTAGTGATTACTGGACAGAAGAAGAAGTGAGTGAACTTAAAAATACTTTAAGTGGCTATATGAAAGAAGTATATAAAGCTTTATATTCATGTACTGATTGTAATAAGTAGGATTATTTATGTTAAAAAAATATTTGAGCTATATATTTAGAGGCATGTTTGCTGGTATTATGATTGGTATTGGAGGAGTAGTGTTTTTATCTTTAAATAATAAGATACTTGGGGCTACTTTCTTCTCTATTGGTCTTTTGGTTATATGTATGTTTGATATGTATTTATATACTGGTAAGATTGGGTATGTTATATCTAATAAATTATCTTATGTTATACTTCTTATTTTAACTTTAATAGGTAATTTTATTGGTACTTATTTGGTAGCGTTTGCTACTTTGAATAGTAGAATTAATAATATTAGTGAAAAGGCTAGAGTACTTAGTGATATTAAACTTAATGATAGTGTTATTAGTATTTTAATTTTATCTATTTTTTGTGGTATTCTTATGTATATTGCTGTTAATAGTTATAAAACTAGTAAAGATGTATTTGGCAGGTATATACCTATATTTATGTGTGTTATTGTATTTATTTTATGTGGTTTTGAGCACTGCGTAGCTAATATGTTTTATTTTAGTGTAGCTAGATCTTGGTCATTTAAGACTATATTATATACATTTATTATGATACTTGGTAATTCTATTGGTTCAATATTTATTGCTTTTTATGATAATTATATTAGGGAAAAAATATAAATTAAAAAATATCAATTATTGATATTTTTTTTACAATTTATTTAACTTTTTGGTGTTTATATATATGGAGGTGTATAAATGAATTTAAAAGAGTTACCTAATTGTGAAAAGCCTAGAGAAAGGTTTTTGAAATATGGAAGAGAGAATATTTCTAATAATGAACTTATTGAAATTATACTTAAATCTGGAACTAGGAAAACTAGTATTAAAGAAATATCTCATAATATATTATCTTCGGTTAATAATATTAATGAACTTAAGAATATGGAGGTTAATACTTTAGCTAATATTAATGGTATGAGTAAGATTAAGGCTATTGAACTTTTAGCCGCTATTGAACTTGGTAAGAGGGTATATACTAATGATAATTATAGTGATTTGGTTTATTTGACTGATCCTAGTTCTATTATTAATTATTTTCATGATCTTTATGCTTATGAGAAACAGGAATTATTTTATGTTATATATTTGGATAATCAGAAAAAGTATATAGATAAGAAATTGTTATTTAAGGGAACTGTTAATTTTTCTTTGGTTCATCCTAGAGAAATATTTAAGGAGGCTTATTTGCTTTCGGCTTCATATATTATTTGTATTCATAATCATCCTTCTGGAAATGCTAGTCCTAGTAAAAATGATATTGATATTACTAAAAGAATTAAGAATATTGGAGATATACATGGTATTGGGCTTCTTGATCATATTATTATTGGTCATGGTAATTATTATAGTTTTTATGAGGATAATAATTTATAAAAGTAGTAATTTTATCTTTTATTTTGATTAAAAATATTATATAATATGTATTGGTAAGGAAAGTGATATTATGCTTGGTAGAAAGAAAAAGATGACTTCTAAAAAATATGTTTTTATTGGTGTTGTTATACTTATTATTATATTACTTATTATATTTTCTTTTACTTTAAAAGAGGATAGAAAACTTAATCCAGTAGAATCTTTTTTAAGGGATACTTTATCTTATGCTGAGAAGATTGTTACTTATCCTTTTAGTTATATTACTACTAAAACTCGAGAATATAATAAACTTAAGGATGTTAATGAAGAGAATGATATTTTGGAGACTTCTTTGGATAGAATTGATGCTATTGAAACGGAAAATGTTGAACTTAGAAGGCAGATTGATGCTTTAAAGAATGAACTTAATATTGATTATACACTTACTGATTATGAATATTTGAATGCTACTGTTACTAGTAGGAGTGTAGGATATTGGTATAATACAATTACTATTAATAAAGGTAGTTATAATGGTATTAAGAAGGATATGGTTGTTATTAATAGTAAGGGACTTATTGGTAGGGTAATTAAGACTAGTACTTTTACTTCTGATGTTAGACTTATTACTACTAGTGAAACAAATAATAAGATATCTGTTCATATTAGTAATGGTGATAATAATTTATATGGTCTTATAAATAATTATGATTATAGTAAGAATTTACTTGAAGTAGAAGGAATTAGTAATACTAAAGATGTTGATATAGGCGATTTTGTTTATACTTCAGGTCTTGGTGGTATTTTTCCTTCAGGAATATTGATTGGTAGTGTTAGTGAGATTACTACTGATTCTTATGATTTGGCTAAAATTATTAAAGTTAAACCTTCAGCAGATTTTTCAAATATTAATTATGTTAGTGTTTTGAAGAGAAAGGATTCGGAATAATGTTACTTTTGATTATTTATGTACTTTTTTCTTTTTTACTAGAAGGATTTATGTCAAATATTTTTGCTAGTGCTTTAACTGATGTTAGTTATTTTACAACAATATATACTGTTATTAGTTTTGTGGTTATTTATCCTTATTTCTATAATAAAAAGAAGTATTATATTTTACTTATTATATTTGGAATATTGTTTGATGCCTTATATACTTCTACTTTTATTGTTAATGTCTTTATATTTTTAGGGATTGGTTTTGTTATTTATTTACTTAATAATATTCTTAGTGATAATATTTTTATGATAAATATTATTAGTATTATTGCAATTATTACTTATCATTTGTTGTCATTTATTATTCTTAGTATAGCTGGATATGCTAATTATAGTTTTTTACTTTTGGGTAGAATAATTGTTCATAGTATTATTATGACTATTATATATACTAGTCTTAGTTATTTGATTATTAAGACTTTATTTAATAGATTTGATATTAAGGAAATTAAATAAAAAAATTTCTTATAAAAAGAAATTTGGGGTGTTTGTTTTTATACTACTGGTAGTATTTGTACTTATACTATCAGTAGTTTTATTATTGGTTTCTGGTTTATTTGTATTTTCTTTTATTTTGTTATTTTGGGTATTTGATGTTGTTGTTTCATCATTAAATACTGAAGCTATTTTTAACATTGAACGCATGTTATGCATCATTGGTCGTACTTCTTTTACTACTGGTATGGCTTCTTTTACTACTCCTAGGGTTTTGGAAACGTTATTTAACATACCAGACCAATTTAATCCTTTTATTCCGGATAATAATCCTCCTGCTTTTGACATGGAGGCTCCTCTAGATAATCCTCCCATGGCTCCAATATTATTTATTCCTCTTGTCATCATGGGATTTATATTTGGCATTTGCATATATGGATTTGGCATCATAAATGGTGCTCCTAGGTTATTTCCGTACATAATGATATACTCCTCTCTAAAATAATATATGAAAATTATAAAAAATTGTTAAAAAAGTTTGAATTATATGTTATAATTAAGTATAGAATAGGTGATATAGATGAATGGTCAGAATACTAATAATTATGTTAATAATGGTCCTGTTTTTAGTTCTAATCAAGTAGTTAGTGGAAATCAGGCTATGACTAAAGTTAAAACTAGGTATAAATATGTTGCTTATGATAAGAATGGTAAACAGGTTAAGGGGTATTTTGATGCATTTAGAAGAATGGATGTTGAGTCTTTTCTTACTGCTCAAGGTTATAAGATTTTGGATATTAAGGCTAAGAAGATTAGTAAAGCAGGGGACTTTTTTACTTTTAGCAATGAGATGAAATATAAAGATTTGGTTTTCTTTTTAACACAGTTATCTACTTATATTAAGAGTGGTATTCCTCTTACTGAGTCACTTGTTATGATAGAAAATCAGACTAAAGATAAGAAAAAGAAGGATTTATATAAAAGAATTGTTTATGAACTTAATACTGGAGCTAATTTTAGTGAAGCTCTTGCTAGGCAGGGTAATGTTTTTCCTAAGCTTCTTATTAATATGTTAAAGACATCAGAGCTTACTGGTAATTTGACTGAATCTTTGGATGATATGGCTGCTTATTATAAGACTGCTGATAGTAATAGAAAGCAAGTTATATCTGCACTTACTTATCCTAGTGTTGTGCTTGTTATATCTATTGCGGTTCTTACTTTTTTACTTATATTTATTATTCCTAAATTTCAAAGTATATTTGATCAATTGGGTTCTAATCTTCCCGGTATTACTTTGTTTTTGATTAATATGAGTACTTTTTTGCAAAATAATGTTATTAAGATTGTTCTTGCTATTTTTGCAGGTATTATAATAATTGTTATGTTGTATAGACATGTAAAGAAATTTAGATATTGTGTACAATGGGTTGCTATGCATATTCCTGTTATTAAAGATGTTCTTATTGATAATGAGGTTGTTATGTTTACTAAGACTTTTTCTTCTTTGATTAGACATGATGTATTTATTACTGATAGTATTGAAATGCTTGGTAAAATTACTAACAATGAAATATACAAGGATATTATTAAAGAGGCTGTTACTAATTTGAGTGCAGGAGCGGGGCTTTCTCCGGCTTTTGAGAATAAATGGGCTTTTCCTAGAGTTGCTTATGAGATGTTAGTAACTGGTGAAAAGACTGGTAGACTTGGGGTTATGATGGAAAATGTTGCTAACTATTATGAAGAAGAACAAAAGAATTTGATACAAAGACTTAAGAGTTTGATTGAACCTGTTATGATTATTGTACTTGCTTTTATTGTTGGTGTTATTCTTTTAGCTATATTTATTCCAATGTTTAGTATATATAGTGATATATTATAATGGGTGATTTTATGGGAATAGAAATATATATATATATTATGATATTTATTTTCGGTAGTGTTATGGGAAGTTTTCTTAATGTTCTTGCTATGAGATTATCAAATAATGAATCTATTTTATGGCCTAGTAGTCATTGTCATAATTGTAATCATAGACTTAGATGGTATGAACTTATACCAATTGTTTCTTATATAATACAAAAGGGTAAGAGTAGATGTTGTCATACTAATATTCCTATTAGTTATTTGGTAATTGAAGTTGTTACTGGTATACTTTATATTGTTTCTTATCATTCTTTTGGATTTAGTTATAATTTTGTTATTAGTTTGATATTTATATCTAGTCTTATTGTTATTATAGTTAGTGATATTGAATATATGATTATATTAGATGAAATTATTGCTATTTCTTCTATTAGTATTATTATATTAGAACTTATATTTTTTGGACTTGATTATACTGTTAGTAAAATTTTGGCTGGTATTCTTGCTTTTGTTACTATGTATGTGATAAAATTAATAGGAGATAGATTATTTAAAAGAGAGAGTATGGGTGGAGGAGATATTAAATTAATGTTCTTGTTTGGAATAGTGATTGGATATCCTTTAGCTATATGTGATATATTTTTAGCTACTTTTATTGCTTTTCCGGTAGCTATATATATTCTTTTTAGTAGAAGAGATAATTTAATACCTTTTGGGCCTTTTTTAGCAATGGCCGCTATACTTATTCATATATCTAAAGTAGATATTAATGGTATTATTAATTTTTTAGTAAAATAAGGAGGAATCTTTATGCAGAAAATTTCAGTTAAAACTATTTATTTGATTTTAGTTATTTCTATTGGATTAGTAGGTTTGGGTGTTGGTTCTACATTTGCTATGTTTACCGCTAGTAGTAAAATTGATAATCCTATTAGTTTTACTGCTGGAATATTTGGTGAAAGTGATGTTATGGAAACTGTTGAAGTTACTGTACCTGCAGGAGAAACTAAAGCAACTAATTTACATGTTACTAATAGTACTAATAGTAATTTAAATTATGTTATGTGGTATATTGATGAAGGTCTTGATATTGAAATTGGTAGTAAGAGAACTGATTCTGGTACTTATCAAACTACTATAGGTGCAGGAGAAGAACATCAATATGAAGTTAGTATTAGAAATAACAGTAATAGTGATGTTACTGTAGTAATTGGTGTTTCTTCTGGTACTGGTAGTGTTACTCTTAGTAGTGATATGAAGATGGTACCACAGAGTGAGCTTATTGATTTAAATACTCCTTTATCTGATTTTGATTATATTCTTGGCGGTGGTACTTATAAAAATGAAAGTGATATGAGTTATTCTATACCAAGTGGTTATGTTTATTTAATTGATTACAAGGGTAGTTCTACAGATGTTACTATACCTGCTACATATACAGTTAATGGAACTAAATATAATACGGTTGTTTTGTCTGCTGATATGGATGAGGCTTCTGTAGGGGTTTTTACTGATAATAAAACAATTACTAGTGTATCTATTAATGAAAATGTTAAATTGGTTAATTTTTCTATTGGTACTGCGACTGATTATTCTGCTGATAATTTATTTAGTGATTGTACTAATTTAACTACGATATCTTCTTTACCTAATAATATTTCTAGTGCTTATGGTATGTTTATAAATTGCACTAACCTTACTGGTACTATTGAAATAAAAGCTGAAAATATATCAACATTTTCTAGATCTTTTGAAAATACTAGTAAAAGTATAAATGTTATTTTACCTAAATCTGGAACTACAACGTATAATTCTTTTATGTCTTATTCTGAAAGGCCTAGTAATGTTACTTATACTGTAAGAAGTAGTTAGTAATATTTATTATTTAATATTATTATTAAATAGTTATATAATTTAGTTAGATTTAATACCTTGGTATTATGAATACTAAGGTATTTTTTTTGTAAATAAGATGTCTATTTGTTGAAAAATAAGGGAAAATACTATATAATTAGTATGGTGGTTTAATATGAAAGATGTTATTAAGAATATATATGATTATTCTTTAGAAGATATAATGGGGGATAGTTTTGGTAGATATGCTAAGTATATTATTCAAGATAGAGCTATTCCTGATGTTAGAGATGGATTAAAACCTGTACAAAGAAGAATATTGTATTCTATGTATAAAGAGAAGAATACTTATGATAAACCTACTAAAAAGAGTGCTAATGCGGTTGGTCTTGTTATGGCTAATTATCATCCTCATGGTGATAGTTCTATATATGAAGCTATTGTTAGAATGAGTCAATGGTGGAAGAATGAGGCTCCTTTAGTTGAAATGCAAGGTAATAATGGTTCTATTGATGGTGATAGTGCTGCTGCTAGTCGTTATACTGAGGCTAGATTATCTAAAATAGCAGGAGAACTTCTTCGTGATATTGATAAGGCTGGTATTGTTCCTATGGCTCCTAATTATGATGATAGGTTACTTGAGCCTACTGTTCTTCCTAGTAGATTTCCTAATTTGCTTGTTAATGGTACTACTGGTATTAGTGCTGGATATGCTACTAATATGCCACCTCATAATTTAAGTGAAGTTATTGATGCTACAATATTTAGAATTGATAATCCTAATAGTAGACTTGATACTGTTATGAATTATATTAAAGGACCTGATTTTCCTACTGGTGGTATTGTACTTGGTACTGATGGTATTAGAGAAGCTTATGAAACTGGTAGGGGAAAGATATTTATTAGGGCTAAGGCTAGAATAGAAAAGAATAAGATTATTATTAATGAGATTCCTTTTGATGTTAATAAGCAGCTTCTTGTTAGAAAGATTGATGAGATTAGATTAGATAAAAAGATTGATGGTATTGTTGAGGTTAGAGATGAATCTGATAAAGATGGTCTTCAGATTGCTATTGATTTAAAGAAAGATGTTAATGGTGAGAATATTCTTAATTATTTATATAAGAATACTGATCTTCAGGTATCTTATAATTTTAATAATGTTGTTATTGTTAATCGCAGACCTATGCAACTTGGTCTTTTGGGTATTCTTGATGCTTATATTGCTCATCAAAGGGATATTGTTTATAAGGCTACTGAATTTGATTTGAAGACTGCTAAAAATAGTTATCATATTATGGAAGGTCTTGTTAAGGCACTTTCAATATTGGATGAGGTTATTGCTACTATTAGAAAAAGTAAGAATAAGGCTGATGCTATTGTTAATTTAGTAAATGAATATTCTTTTACTCAGGTTCAAGCAGAGGCTATTGTTAATTTGCAGTTATATAGACTTACTAATACTGATGTTGTATTATTAGAGGAAGAGATGAAAAAACTTGCTGAAATGATTAAGTTATATGAAGAAATCTTATCTAATCCTGATAAACTTAATAGTGTTATTAAAGATGATCTTAGAAAGATTAAGAAGGAATATGGTATTCCTAGAAGAACTGAGATTAGGGATGAGGCTGCTGATATTAAGATAGATACTACTGTTATGATTCCTAAAGAGAGTGTAATTGTTGTTATATCTAATGAGGGATATATTAAGAGAGTTTCTACTCGTAGTTATAGTTCTGCTAATGGAGAGGAAACTGGTCTTAAAGAAAATGATTATGTTACACATTTATTTAATATTACTACTACTGATGTAATACTTTTATTTACTAATATGGGTAATTATTTATATGTTCCTGTATATGATATTCCTGATGGTAAATGGAAGGATCTTGGTAAACATATTAGTAATATTATTCCTTTATCTGATGGAGAGAAGATAATTAATGCTATAGGGGTATATGATTTTGATAGTGATAAGTATATTACTACATTTACTAAGAATGGTATGGTTAAGAGAACTAAGCTTATTGATTATAAGGTTCTTAGATATAATAAACCTATTAAAGCTATTAATTTGAAAGATGATGATATGGTTGTTGATGTAACTATTAGTGATTTATCTAATGTATTTATATCTACTTCACTTGGATATGGATTATGGTATGATACTAGTGAGATTCCTATTCTTGGTGTTAAGGCTGCAGGTGTTAAAGCTATTAATTTAAAAGATGATTTTGTTGTTTCTGGTACTTTATTTGATGCTAAAGAGGAATTTATTACTATTCTTACGGATAAGGGTACTGGTAAGAGAACTAAACTTCTTGAATTTGAAAAAACTTCTAGAGCTAAGAGGGGAATACTTCTTATGAAAGTTATTAAGAGTAATCCTAGTAAGATTATTAAGACTTATATTACTAATTCTAAAGATATGATTGGTGTTGTATCTGATAATTATACAAAGATTCTAAAACTTACTGAGATTCCTATAATGGATAGATATAGTAATGGTTCTTATGTTATTAAAGATAGAATTATTGATTCTTATAAGGTATGTAATATGATTAGTAAAGATGATATGGAAAAGCAAGAAGAAGATATTAAGTTTGAAAAGAAAGATGTTTCTTTAAAAGAAATTGATGATATGTTATCTAGTGTTGATGAAGTGCTAGATGATACTAAATAATAGTATTAAATAAAGGGTTATATACTTTTATAACCTTTTATTTATAAATATATATAAACTATATATAATTTAATGGAGGTATTTATATGTTATATGTAAGTGATATTATTTCTCGTTTTAATGGTAAGCTTCTTTGTGGAGATGAGAATATGATACTTGATAATTTTTGTAAGGATACGAGAATTATTAAGAATGGTGATATTTATGTTGGTATTAAAGGTGAGTCTTTTGATGGTAATAATTTTTATGCTGATGCTTTTGATAAGGGAGCTAAGGCTTGTATACTTGATAATACTACTTTAGTTGATACTGATAGATATGGTGATAAGACTATTATTTTAGTGGATAATACTTTGGAATGTATAGGTAAGCTTGCTAAGTATAAGAGAAGTTTACTTAATATTCCTGTTGTGGCTATTACTGGTAGTGTTGGCAAAACTTCTACTAAAGATATGGTGGCTAGTGTTCTTAGTACTAAATATAAGGTTCTTAAAACTGAGGGTAATAATAATAATAATATTGGTCTTCCTTTTACAATACTTAGATATAAAGATGAAGATGTTATGGTTATTGAAATGGGAATGAATCATTTTGGTGAAATTTCTTATCTTACTGATATTGTTCGTCCTACTATTGGGGTTATTACTAATATTGGTACTGCTCATATTGGTATTTTGGGTTCGAGAGAAAATATATTGAAAGCTAAATTAGAGATAATAGAGGGACTTAATGGACCACTTATTATTAATAATGATAATGATATTATACGTAATAATATTAAATATATTGAATCTCTTAATGATATTGTTACTATTGGTATAGATAATGATAGTGATTATAAAGCTAGTGATATTAGTGATGATTTAACTAGATTTAAGATTAATGGTAATGATATGGAATGTGATATTGGTAATACTGCTTTTATATATAATTCTTTAGTGGCTTATAGTGTTGGTAGTTTATGTGATATAGATGTAGATAATATTAGGAATGGTATTAAGAATTTTAAACTTACTGGTAATAGGCTTGAATTTAAGAAGGCTAGATGCAGAGCTATACTTATTGATGATACTTATAATGCTTCTCTTGATTCTATTCGTTCTTCTTTGGAGATTCTTAAAAATAAAGAAGCGAAGAGACGTATAGCGGTTATTGGTGATGTTTTAGAAGTTGGGGATTATAATGAGGAGATTCATACTAAGATTGGTGAAGAGTTATTTAAAAGCAATCTTGATATTATTGTTACTATAGGAGATAATACTAGGTATACGGATAAGTTTTTAGAGAATAAAGGTTTTGATAATAGATATCATTTTAATAATGAGAGTGAGAGTTATGAATTTTTTGATGATATGTTAAAAGATGGAGATGTTGTCTTATTTAAGGCTTCTAATGGTATGAAACTTAAGAATATTGTTAATCATTTGGTTATGGAGGATAGATAATATGAAAAGTGATATTGAGATAGCTAGAAGTGTTAATCCTATGAACATTATGGATGTTGCTAAAAAGATTGGTATTTGTGATTATATTATACCTTATGGTAAATATAAGGCTAAGATATCTATAGATGATATTTGTGATAAGAAGATTAAGAGTAAACTTATTTTGGTTACTGCGATTAATCCTACTCCAATGGGGGAAGGGAAAACTACGGTATCAATATCTTTGTCTGATGCTCTTAATAAACTTGGTAAAAAGAGTATTCTTGCACTTCGTGAACCTTCTTTAGGTCCGGTATTTGGTATTAAAGGGGGAGCTGCTGGAGGAGGGTATGCTCAAGTTATTCCTATGGAGGATATTAATCTTCATTTTAATGGTGATTTTCATGCTATTACTAGTGCTAATAATTTATTATGTTCTCTTATTGATAATCATATTTATTTTGGTAATGAACTTGGTATTGATAAGGTTACTTTTAAGAGATGTTTGGATTTGAATGATAGACAACTTAGGGTTATTAATACTGGTTTATCTGGTGAAAGTAGGATTGTTCCTAGGGTTGATGGATTTGATATTACTGCTGCTAGTGAGATTATGGCTATTTTATGTTTGAGCAGGAATATTGATGATTTGAAGAGAAGGCTTGGTAATATTGTTATTGGTTATAATAAAGATGGTAAGGAAGTAACGGCGAGAGATTTAAAAGCAGAAGGAGCTATGGCAGTACTTCTTCATGATGCTATTTTACCTAATTTGGTACAAACTCTTGAAGGTAATCCTGCTATTATACATGGTGGTCCTTTTGCTAATATTGCTCATGGATGTAATAGTGTTATTGCTACTAATACGGCTATGAAACTTGGTGATTATACTGTTACTGAGGCAGGATTTGGTGCTGATTTAGGAGCAGAGAAGTTCTTAGATATTAAGTGTAGAATGAATGATTTAAATCCTGATGCAGTGGTACTTGTTGCTACTATTAGATCTTTAAAGTATCATGGTGGTATGGATAAGAATGATATTACTAAAGAAGATATTCATTACTTGGATATTGGTATGAAGAATTTATATAAACATATAGATAATCTTCGTAATGTTTATGGACTTAATGTAGTAGTGGCTATTAATAGATTTGATAGTGATACGGATAAGGAAATTAGTTATTTATCTAAGAAATTAGATGAGAAGAATGTTAGTTATGCTCTTACTACTGGATTTAGGGATGGTAGTGATGGTTCTCTTCTTCTTGCTGAAAAGGTTATGGCAGAAGCTAATAAGAAGAATAATTTTAGTTATTCTTATGATATTAATGATGATATTAAAACTAAGATATTTAAGGTTGCTAATAAGATATATGGGGCTTCTGATGTTATTTATGATAATAAAGCATTAGAAGAAATTAAGAATTTGGAAGATAATGGTCATGGTAATTTGCCTATATGTATTGCTAAGACACAGTATTCTTTATCAGATGATCCTAATAATTTGACTGGTGATAATGAATATGATATTCATGTTAAAGAGGTTATATTAAAAGCAGGAGCAGAGTTTATAGTGGTTTTGACTGGTAAGATAATGACTATGCCTGGTCTTCCTAAGAATCCTAATTCTGAGAGAATTGATATTAAGGATGGAATAATAGAGGGAATATTTTAATAATATTCTTTCTTTATTTTGGATATTGTGATAGAATACTAGAGAAAGAAGGAAATGAGATGAAAGTTGGAATATGTAGTTTGGGATGTAAGGTTAATATTTATGAATCTGAAGTTGTAACTGATTTACTTAAAAAGGGTGGATATGAAATAGTTCCTTTTGAAGATAAAGCGGATATTTATATTATTAATACTTGTTCTGTTACTAATGAGAGTGATAAGAAATCAAGAAAGATGATTAATAGGGCTAAAAAGAATAATAGTGAAGCTATTATTGTTGTTATGGGATGTTATAGTCAGGTTAGCAGTGATGATATAGAAGCTGATATTATTCTTGGTAATAAGGATAAATCAAAGATAGTGGAGATTTTGAATGATTTTATTAGAGATAGGGAAAGTAAGAAGATTATATATGATTTAAGTAGTGTTGAATTTGAGAAAATGGAAATTAGTCATTTTGATAATCATACTAGGGCTTTTGTTAAAATACAAGATGGTTGTAATGCTTTTTGTTCTTATTGTATTATTCCTTATACTAGAGGTAGAGTTAGAAGTAAGAATAAAGAAGATGTTATAGAGGAAGTAAGTAGACTTGTAAAAGACGGCTACAAAGAGATAGTTCTTACTGGTATTCATACTGGAAGATATGGTATTGATATTAATAGTAGTCTCTATGAACTTTTATGTGAACTTGTTAAAATACCTAATATTTATCGTATTAGATTATCTTCTATTGAAATTAATGAGGTTACTCCAGAGATTATAGACCTTTATAAGAATAATAAAATTATGGCTAGACATTTACATGTACCACTTCAATCTGGTAGTAATAAGATACTTAAACTTATGAATAGAAGATATAATAAAGAAGAGTTTATGAAGATGATTGATAAACTTAGGGAAATAGAGGATATTTCTTTAACTACTGATTTGATTGTTGGTTTTCCTAATGAAACAGATGATGATTTTGAAGAGACTATGGATACTTTGAAAAAGATTCACTTTACTAAGATTCATACTTTTCCTTATTCTAGAAGGCGTGGTACTGTAGCGGATAAGATGGATGGTCATATTTCAGGAGATATTAAGAAAAAAAGAGTTCATGAGGTTATTGAATTATCTAATGAATATGAAAATGAATATTATAAGAGTAAAATTGGTAAGGTATATGATGGGGTAGTTGAAAGACATAATAATGGTTTAGTAGTGGTTCATACTTCTAATTTTATACCGGTTATTATAGATGATAATGATAATATAGAAAATAATAGTATTGTTAATGTTAAGATTGAAAGAGTAGAGGGTCTTAATGTATATGGAAGGGTAGTTTAACTACTTTTTCTTTTGTGGGAAATTATGTTTTTTAATTGACATTGATATATGGGAATGTTATAATTTTAACGATTGTATATTTTTATCATAGTATATAGATGGAGGTTTATATGTTAAAATTACTTAAGAATTTAAATAAAAGAGATTATATATATGTATTTATATCTGCTGGACTTATTGTTTTTCAGGTATGGTTAGAACTTAAAATGCCTGATTATATGTCAAATATTACACAACTTGTACAAACTCGTGGTGCTTCAATTAATGATATATTAAGAGAAGGCAGTTATATGCTTTTGTGTGCTTTTGGTAGTTTGGTATCTGCTTTTATTGTTGGATATTTTACTTCTACGATAGCGGCTTCTTTCTCTTATCGTACTAGAGGTAAGTTATTTAGAAAGGTAGAAGATATTAGTACATTTGAGATTAAGGAGTTTTCTCCTAGTAGTCTTATTACTAGGACTACTAATGATATTACACAGATTGAGTTTCTTATTGCAATGGGACTTACTTTAATGATTAAGGCTCCTATTACTGCTGTTTGGGCTGTTACTAAGATTCTTAATAAGAATATAGAGTGGAGTATACTTACTGGTGTTGCTGTTTTGGTTTTGCTTATTACTATTGGAATTATTATGATGATTGTTATGCCTAAGTTTAAAATAGTACAGGAACTTATGGATAAGATTAATATGGTTATGAGAGAGAATTTATCTGGTATTAGGGTCGTTAGAGCATTTAATGCTGAAAAATATCAAGAAGATAAGTTTGAAAATGTTAACAATACGCTTACTAATCAGCAAGTATTTAATCAAAAGGCTTTTAACTTTTTGAGTCCTGTTATGTATTTGGTTATGTACTTTTTGACTTTGGGTATATACTTTATAGGGGCTATGCTTATTAATGAAGCTAATATGGGAGATAAGATTGTTTTGTTTGGTAATATGATTGTCTTTTCTTCATATGCTATGCAAGTTATTATGTCATTCTTAATGCTTGCTATGATCTTTATGATGTTGCCGAGAGCTAGTGTATCTGCTAAAAGGATTAATGAAGTACTTGATACTCCTATTAGTGTTAAAGAGGGAAATGTTACTATGAATAATAGTGATATTAAAGGCTGTGTTGAATTTAAGAATGTTTCATTTAAGTATCCTGATGCTGATGAATATGTACTTGAAGATATATCATTTAAAGTTAATAAAGGTGAGACTATTGCCTTTATTGGTTCTACTGGTAGTGGTAAGAGTACGCTTATTAATTTGATACCTAGATTTTATGATGCTACTAGTGGGGAGATACTTATTAATGGTATTGATGTACGTGATTATAGTTTTGAATATTTGAATAATATTATTGGTTATGTACCACAGAAGGCTACTTTGTTTTCAGGAGATATTTTATCTAATGTTTCTTTTGGTAAGAATATTGATGGTAAACCTTCTAATAAAAAAATTGCTGATGCACTTAGAGTATCACAAGCTAGTGAGTTTGTATCTAAATTAGAAGATGGGGAAAAATCGCATATAGCTCAAGGAGGTACTAATGTTAGTGGTGGACAAAAGCAAAGGTTATCTATTGCAAGAACTATTGCTAGGAATCCGGAAATATATATATTTGATGATTCTTTTAGTGCTCTTGACTATAAGACAGATAGTACTTTAAGACGTGAACTTAGAGAATATACTAAAGATGCTACGGTTATGATAGTGGCTCAAAGAATTGGTACAATACTTAATGCTGATAAGATTGTTGTACTTGATAATGGTAAATGTGTTGGTGTTGGAACACATAATGAACTTATGAAAAAATGTAAAGTTTATAAAGAAATTGCTTTATCACAGGTGTCAAAGGAGGAATTAGAAAATGTCTAGTAATGATAAAAATAGAAATAATTCTTCTAGAGGTCATGGCCCTATGAGAATAAATGAAAAACCAGAAAGCTTTGTTCTTTCTATAAAGAAACTTATGAAGAGTTTGAGTAGTTTTAAGATACTTATATTTGTAGCTATTATACTTGCTGCTTTGTCTTCTATACTGTCTTTAGTGGCTCCTAATAAGTTATCTGATTTGACTGATGAGATATCTCGTGGTATTACGATTAATACTACTAATATGAAAGAATTAGAAAATGATCTTACTTCTAATGTTAGTGAAATTGGTAGTATTTTGGATATTAATTTAGATGAGAATACTATTTATAGAGTTAATACTTCTAATATTAGTAATGATGATAAGTATTTATTTAATGATACTATTAAGAAAATTAGTGATGATAGGGATAATGCTATTATGTATTTTAGTAAGCTTCCTAGTAGTGTACTTGATATTATTGTTTCTGATAGTACTTATAATGATATTTATATTAGTAAAGAGGATAAAATTAATGCTATTTTGGCTTTTCATGATATTGATGTTAATAATAAAAATTATACTGGTATTAATAATTTGCCAGATAGTATTAAGAGGGCTTTGTTTCCTAGTACTAATATAGATGGAGTGGAAATTAGTACTGATGATAAGATAGATTTTATTGTTAAAATGGCTGGTAGTGATACATCTTCGGTTAATGAGATGTATAAGGTTATGGAGAATGTTCCTAGTAGTATTCAAAAGGTTATTGGTCCTAAGATGAATATGGATAAAATTAAAGATATTGCTATTTTACTTGCTTGTTTATATATTATTAGTGCAATATTTAGTTATATTGAAGGTTTATCTATGATTAAAGTGGCTAATGGTTATGCTAAAAGACTTAGAACTAGTATATCAGAAAAGATAAATAGATTACCACTTAAGTTTTTTGATCATAATTTATCTGGAGATATTTTATCTAGGGTTACTAATGATGTAGATACTATTGCTCAGTCACTTAATAATAGTTTATCTACTTTGGTTTCTGCTAGTACTTTGTTTATTGGTTCTATTATTATGATGTTTGTTACTAATTATATTATGGCTATTACGGCTATTGTATCTAGTTTAATTGGTTTTGTTCTTATGTTTATTATACTTGGTAAATCTCAGAAATATTTTACTAGAAGACAAACTGAGCTTGGTAATTTGAATGGATATATAGAGGAAATTTATAGTGGCCTTAATGTTGTTAAAACTTGTAATGCTAAGGAAGAAACTACTTTGGAGTTTGATAAGCTAAATGATAAATTATATGATTGTAATAGGAAGAGTCAATTTTTATCTGGACTTATGCAACCTATTATGAGTTTTATTGGTAACTTTAGTTATGTTGCTGTATGTGTAGTAGGGGCATTACTTGTAAGTAAGGATATGATATCTTTTGGTACAATAGTGGCATTTATTATGTATGTTAGATTGTTTACTAATCCTTTATCACAAATAGCTCAAGCTATGACTTCGCTTCAAACTACCGCTGCAGCTGGTGAAAGAATATTTGGTTTACTTGAAGATGAAGAAATGAGTAGTGAAGATAATATTACTAAGAAGTTAGATAAAAATAAAGTTAAGGGTAATATTGAATTTAAAAATGTTAAATTTGGTTATGATGATGATAAGGTTATTATAAATGATTTTACAGCAAAGGTTAAAGCTGGTCAAAAGGTTGCTATTGTTGGTCCTACTGGAGCAGGTAAAACGACAATGGTTAATTTGCTTATGAAATTTTATGATATTAATGATGGTGATATACTTATTGATGGTACTTCTATTCGTGATATAAAGAGAAGTAATGTTCATGATTTGTTTACTATGGTTCTTCAAGATACTTGGTTGTTTAATGGTACTGTTAAAGAGAATATTATTTATAATCAGAAGCATGTAAGTGATAAAAAGGTAGAGGAAGTATGTAAGATTGTTGGCGTTGATCATTTTATTAAGACTTTACCTGATGGTTATGATAGTGTTATATCTGATAATGATTCGGTATCTTCTGGTCAAAGACAGCTTCTTACTATTGCTAGAGGTATGATTAGTGATAGTCCATTCTTAATACTTGATGAAGCTACTAGTAACGTAGATACGAGAACTGAAGAATTGGTTCAGAAAGCAATGGATAAACTTATGGAAAATCGTACATCATTTATTATTGCTCATAGGTTATCAACAATTAAGAATGCTGATTTAATTCTTGTTATGAAAGATGGTAATATTATTGAACAAGGTAATCATAATACTTTAATGAAAAAGAATGGTTTTTATGCTAATTTATATAATTCTCAATTTGAAAAAGTTAGTAAATAAAAAAAATAGCGGTGGCTATTTTTTTTCTATTTCTTTTAAGATTCTTTCGGTATTAGAAAAGTTTAATTTGGCTATATTTTTTAGAACATCTTTACCATATTTTTCTACTAGTTTTATACCAACATCTTCAACATAATAATTGGCTCCTTTAGGAAGAAATATTCCATATTTATCTCCTAATTTATCTATTTCTTTGATAAAGATATATCTGCTTATTAATGAGGATACGGCAACAGATAGACATTTATCTTCGGCTTTGGTTATAAAAGTTATTCCTTTTAATGGGTTAGGAATATCGCTTAGATGGTTATAATAACTTTTTTCTGGTTCAAACTGATCTACTACTATATAATCATAATTGTTATCTTTTATCATTTCGGATAATGCTTTATTATGAAGAATGGCTTTTATTTTATTCATGTTCATATCTTTGCCATATTTTTCGTTATATTCTTTGTTTGATAACATTATTGTTTTATATGGTATTTTTTTTATTATCTTTGGTACTATTTTTAGTATTTGTTCATCGGATAGTTTCTTGGAATCTTTTACTCCTAGTTCGGTTAAGAATGGTATGTTATCTTTGCTTACAAAGGATGCTGTTACTACTATTGGTCCATAGTAATCTCCTGTTCCTACTTCGTCAGAACCTACTGAAGATATATCAAGAGGTAAATTTATTTCTTCCTTTTTTATTTCTTTCTTTGGTATGTCATCAGTAAAGTATTCAATGTCTTCTTTATTATTTTTTATGTTTTCCCACATACTTGATTCTATATCTGCTGATACACCTTGGAACATAGCTTTTCCTGATTCGTATAAAGTTACTATTGTATCTCCTGTATCTGCTTGAAAAATGGCATATGGTGGTGTTTTTTCTCTTTTCATAGGTTCATAAAAATTGTTCATTAGTTTTTTTGTTTCGTTATCTACACGTATTACTTTGGTAATTGTTTTTGCCATAGTGTACCTCCTAAATATATTTTATCATAATATTGTTTTTTATCAAGTTTTTAAATATTATTTTACATATATTTTATTTTATGATATAATATTAGAAATTTTTTTTGGGGGGGATATTATGAAATTTTATGTTGGTGATGAAGAATTAGGGCTTGTTGTAGAAACTTATAAGAGATATGGAAGTCATTTATTTATTAAATATTTAGATGGGTCTGCACTAGATGTTATTGATTCTAGTGGTAATTATGAAAGGGTATTACAGGATAAGATGTTAAAACAATTACAAGAAAGAAATGAAGTTGTTGACTTTGAATTTTTAGCTAGAAAGTGTTATTTTGATTGTGTATCTTTTACATCTTTGTATGGTTTATATATGGCTTGTCTTTTTAAACACGATGGTAATGTACCTTTTTATATTACTATTCCTTCAGTTATTATGGGAACTTGGGGAATGATGAGAGCAAAAGAATCTATTAAAATAATGGAAGATATTAAAAAATCTAATTTGTTTTTGGCTATGAATGATAGTCTTGGTGATGATTCTGAACTTAATGTTAATACTTTAGATGATTATTCTTATAAAAATGTTAGAAAAATATATAAAAAAGTTCTTAAGAAGTAATTTGCTTAGGTATTTTACTTCTTTTTTTCTTGCCCTTTTATATTATTTAATATATAATATATGTGTGGAGATGTAGTAGATGGATAAGAGTATTATTAAGGTTAGAAGCATGTCATTTAAGTATGCTGATAAATATATATTTAAAGATTTTGATATGGATATTGATACTAATTCTTTTGTCTGTGTAATTGGAAGAAATGCTTCTGGAAAGAGTACTCTTGTTAAGATATTGGGGGGCTTGTGTAAAGCTTCTGGATATATTAATGTTGATGGTTATTTACTTAATGATACTTATATTAAAAAGATTAGAAGAAGTTTAGCTATTTGCTTTGATGATGCTGATAGGCATTTTATTGGGGATACTGTTTTTGATGACCTCGCTTTTTCGTTGGAAAATTTGGGATATTTTCCTAAAGAAATTGAAAATATGGTTAATAATATAGCTAAGAAATTTAAGATAGATGATATACTTGATATGCCTGCTGAAAAGATTAATGATTCTGAAAAAGAGAAGGTTATGATTGCTAGTAGTCTTATTTTTAATCCGAAAATTCTTTTACTTGATGAATCTATTCATAAACTTACTCCTAATGATAAAAAACTTGTATTTAAGATTCTTGATGAATATAAAAGAAAAGAAAAACTTACTATTATTCTTATTACACATGATTTAGAGGATACTTTGAAGGCTGATAGGATAATTGTTCTTGATAAGGGAAATATTGTTTTGGATGGTACATGTGAAGAAATATATAAAGATGATACATTGGAAAAAATGGGCTTTAATATTCCTTTTATAGTTAAATTGTCACATAATCTTATGTTATATGATGTATTGGATAAGGTTTATTTTGATGATGTGGAGGTTATGAAGAAATTATGGGGATAAGGTTAGAAAATGTTTCATATCAAGATAAAATTAAGAATATTAGTTATGAGTTTGAGGATGGTAAGATTACTACTGTTATTGGTTCTTCTAGTAGTGGAAAGACACTTCTTAGTTATATTCTTAGTGGTATTATAGATGATTATACAGGTAATATTATTAGTACTTATAAAAACAGAGAAATTGGATATATTTTCCAGAGACCTGAGGAAGCTTTTATATTTGAGACTGTAAAAGAAGAATTGGCTTTTGGTATTAGAAAATATAATTATAGAGTTGATGAAATAGATAAAAGAATGGAAGAGGCTCTTAAGATGGTTGGACTTCCAAAATTTTATTTGGATAGAAATCCTTTTACTCTTTCTAGTGGAGAGAAAGAAGCTTTAGCTTTGGCTACAATACTTATTCTTAATCCTAAGGTTATTATAATTGATGATCCTAGTATTAGCTTGGATAATTATAGATGTGATCATTTGATTAAATTACTTAAGAAATTGTGTAATAGATATAAAAAGACGATTATTATTTTTTCTTCTAATACTCAATTTTTGGTAAGAGTTACGGATAATTATGTGTTACTTAAGAATGGTAAGATTGTGTTATCTGGTAATAGGAGAAATTTATCGGATAATATTGGTAAATTTAAAAATGCTAATGTTTATATACCTAGAATTACTGAGTTTATAAGTAATGCTAATAAAAAATATAATGTTAATTTGGAATATACTTTTGATATTAAAGAACTTATGAAGGATATATATCGTAATGTTAAGTGATATTTGTATTGGTAAATATATTCCAAATGATTCGGTTGTTTATAAACTTAATCCATTATTTAAGCTTTTATCTGTTATTATTATGATTATTAGTATATTTTTTATTAATAGTTATGATGATATTATTATGCTTGGTTTTTATTTAATACTTAGTATGATATATAGTGATATTGGTATAAAGGTATATTATAAAAATATTTGTAATATTAAGTTATTTTTGATATTTATACTTGTTGTTGATATTATATTTTTTACTGGTATTGATAGAATTATTTTTGATTTATTTAAGCTTATTTTTATTGTTATTTATGCTAGTATTCTTACTTATACTACTAAAATGACGGAGATTGTGTATAGTATTAGTAAATTACTTAAACCTTTTAGTAATATTATTCCTGTTAATGATATTTCTATGGTTATTACTTTGACACTTAGATATATTCCTACTTTGATTGAAGAGTATAATAGAATTATTAGAGTACAAAAATTAAGAGGTATGGATTTTGATAAGGAAAATTTAATTGGTAAACTTAATATTATTAGTAAGATGTTGGTTCCGATGTTTGCTTTGTCTATAAAAAAAGCAGAAGATAGTGCGAATATTATGGATCTTAGGTTATATAATTATGGTAAGTCTAGAAGTAGTTATAGGACTTTTAAATGGAAGGGTATTGATACATTTTTATTTATTTTAAATATACTTATACTTATTATTGTAATTGTTTATTAGGAGGTATTATATGAGATATTTAATTACAGTTAGTTATGATGGTACTTTATTTGCCGGCTATCAAAAACAGCCTAAACAGAGAACTGTTCAGGGAGAAATTGAAAAAGCTTTGAAAGAAATTAGTGGTGGTAAGAAAATTGATATTCATGCTTCGGGAAGAACTGATGCTGGAGTTCATGCTATTAATCAGAAGATACATTTTGACTTGGATACTAAAATAACGATTGAAAAACTTGCTAAAGGGCTTAATAGTCTACTACCGGAAGATATATTTGTTAAGAAGGTAGAGGAAGTTAGTGATGATTTTCATGCTAGATTTTCAGCTATAGGAAAGGAATATATGTATATTCTTAATGTTGGGGAGTATAATCCATTAGAGAGAAATTATGTATATCAACATAATAAAAAACTTGATGTTGTTGAAATGGAAAGAGCTATGAAATATTTTGAGGGAACGCATAATTTTAAGTCCTTTACTAAGAGTGATGATGAAAAGGATGATTATGTTAGGACGATATCTCAAACTAATCTTATTAGGGATCCTAAGGATTTGAATAAAATTACTTTGATTTTTGTTGGAACTGGTTTTTTGAGATATATGGTAAGAAATATGGTTGGTCTTTTGATTGAAGTTGGTGAAGGTAAAAGAAAAAGTGAAGAAATTATTAGTATCCTTCATAGTGAAGATAGAAGGGCTGCTGGAAAAACGGCTAATCCTGAGGGATTATATTTAAAGAATGTGTTTTATTAATTTACAAAGTTTGATTTATATATTATAATTATTAAGAGGTGTTATGAATGGGAAGAGAACTTAAAAGAAAACAAGCTAAAAGAGAAGGAAGAAATGTTAAAGAAGTACAAATTAAGAAAAAAGAAGCTAATGAACTTAAACCTAAGTCTTTATTAACTATATTAGGTGTACTTGTATTAGTTTTTGGTGTTTTATATTTAATTACTGGATTATTTATTACTAAAGATTTTTCTTGGTTTGATAAGAAGAAAGATGATACTAGTAGTGATACTAATAATGATAATACTGTTTCTAATAAAATATTAGCGGTTGATACTTTGAATCAAGGTGATGATGAGTATTATGTCTACTATTATGATAGTAGTGATAAGAATGATAGTATTAGTAATAATGTAGATAGTTTATCTAGTAAAGTATATAGGGTTGATTTAAATGATGGCTTTAATAGTAATTATGTTGGTGAGCCTTCTGGAATAGTAGATGATATTAGTGATTTAAAAGTTGAGAATCCTACTATTGTTAAAGTTTCTAATAAAAAAATTATAGAATTTTATAGTGGAAGTGAAGAGGTTAATTCTATTTTAGATTAGGGGTGTTTTATGCAAAAATTATATTTAGATTGTGATGGAGTTATTCTGGATACTGTTTCTAAAAGAATTTATGAAAAATTAAGAGAGCTTGGTATTACTACTGCTGAAGCTACAAGTATGTATTTTTCTAAATTAGATTGGGATAAATATATAGATGAATGTGGTCAAATAGATAATTCTATAGATAAAATTAAAGAGTTATGTAATTATTATGATATAGAAATACTTACACATATTAATTCTGATAATGAGGGTGTTTCTAAGATTAAGTATTTTGATAAGATGTTGCCTGGTGTTAAGGTTAATGTTGTTCCTAAAGCTATTGCTAAGGCTGATTTTATTGATCCTAAGGGTATTATTTTGGTTGATGATTTTATACCTAATTTGGATTATTGGTCTCATAAGGGTGGAATTTCGGTTAAATTTTCTGATTCTGGTAAGGAATGTGATTATGTTACAATTACTGATTTGATGGATTTAACTAAAGTTAATTTTAAAATGAGATATAAAGTTAAAGAGTAGAGGTGAAAGATATGAAACTTATGAATGTTAAGGGTACTTCTGATAGTTTACCTAATAAGGAAATTATTAAAAGACGTGTAGTTAATATACTTACGGATACTTTTGAGAAGTATGGTTATTTACCGCTTGATAGTAGTATTTTGTGTTATTATGATTTACTTGCTAGTAAGTATGCTGGTGGTAGTGAAATTTTAAAGGAAGTATATACTTTGAATGATCAAGGTGATAGAGAACTTGGTCTTAGATATGATCTTACTGTACCTTTTGCTAAGGTTATTAGTATGAATGTTAATAAAAATATCAGTTTACCTTTTAAGAGATATGAAATTGGTAAGGTATTTAGAGATGGCCCTGTTAAAAGTGGTAGAGCCAGAGAATTTTATCAGTGTGATGTTGATGTATGTGGTATTGAAGGTTCTTATATTGAAGCTGAAATGCTTGAAATGACTGTTTCTTGCTACAAAAAACTTGGTATTGATATTTATATTGAAATTAATAATAGAAAATTATTGCAAGGACTTATTAGTGCTGCTGGAATTGATGATGATATTATTAATAAAGTTATTTTGTCAGTAGATAAATTAGCTAAAATAGGTGAAAATGGTGTTAGAGAGGAACTTAAAGAATTTGATATTTCTTCTGATAAGCTTGATAAGTTATTTGGTTATTTTAAATTATCTATAAATGATATTGCTAAACTTTCTATTGATAATGATATGTTTGTACAAGGTAGAAATGAAATTAGTGAATTATTTGATTATATTGATAAACTTGGTCTTACTGAGTGTAAGTTTACACCATATTTGGCTAGAGGACTTGAGATTTATACTGGTACGATATGGGAAGTATTTGATAAGAGGCAAAGACTTACTTGTGCTTTAGGTGGCGGTGGTAGATATGATAAGATTATTACTAATTTTATTGATGATGGTAATAACTATCCTGCTGTAGGTATATCATTTGGAATTGTTCCTATATGTGAAATTCTTGAGAATGATTATGATGAGTCTTTATATGATGTTCTTGTTATCCCAATGAATACTAATATTGAGTGCTTAAAATTTGCTAGTAAACTTAGAAGTAATGGTATTAAGGTACTTATTGAAATGAAAAGTAAAAAGCTTGGTAAAATACTAGAGAAGGCTGATAAGAATAATATTCCTTATGTTATTATTATTGGGGAAAATGAAATTACTAGTGGAATAATTGAAATTAAAGATATGGCTAATAGTCTTAGTACTGAAATTAATATGGATAATATTGATGATATATGTAATATTTTGAAAGTAAGAGAGTAATAATCTTTTACTTTTTATATTGCAAAAATATTAATTATTTGGTATTATATTTATAGTAAGGGATGATAGATATGGATAGTGGTAAGGTTAATAAATTTTTGCTTTTTACGACAATTCTTAGTGTTGGTATATTACTTATAGGAGCTACTTTTTCTTATTTTACAGTTAGTAATAAAAGTAAGCTTAATGCTGTATCTGTATCTGCTGGTCGTGTTCAACTTGGACTTGGTGTATCTGATATGACCGCTGGTATCAAACTTATTCCAACGAGAGATGAAGATATTATGACTGCTTATAAGCATAATTGTATTGATGATAATGGTTATGGTGCTTGTAATGTGTTTTCGTTTTCTTTGTCTAATTTTTCTAAAGCACAAGATGTTATTGGTAAAATTGATTTTACTGTTAATAATATAGAACATCTTAGTTATATGGTACTTGATGATAATGATGAAATTTATTTGAGTAAAACTTCTATACCTAATGGTACTTCTTCTGGTTTATCGTTAGGTGAACATTTTATATTGGGAGATGCTACTGAAGTTAATCCTACTACTAAAAATTTTAAGCTTGTTATATGGCTTAGTAATTTAGAAGAGGCACAAGAAAAAGAAGATGCAGGTACTTATAGTGCTGTTGTTACTTATTCTTCTGTTGATGGTAGTATGCTTACTGGTACTGTTAATGGTATTAAGGCTAATGGTGATTAAAAACTACATTTTTTGTAGTTTTTTTGACTTTTTTCTTAATATATGGTAATATAATTGTCGATTTTTGGGGATGATTTTATGTTTTATTTTTTAGATAAGATTGATAATTATATTAGGGATAATGGAATTCCTTTTAGAAATGTTGAAATTAATAGTGATTATTTGCCTTTATATTTTAATTATGCTATTCTTTGTAAAATTAGAAGTTTGGGTCCATCTGTTTTTGATTTGATGTGGCCAAGTAAATATGTTCTTACTTATGATGATGATAATAATTTATATTTAGAAGCTATTGGTAGTGATTGTAGAACTAGATTATTTGTATATTCTACTGATGGATATAAAAATGCATCTGATGTTAATTATAGAGCTAAAATATCTGATTATCAATTATATAAAGAGGCATGTGTTATTAAATATAATAGAAAAGTACAGGATGAAATAATGGGAAAATTAAATGAAAAATATTTGAATAGACCTGTATCTGATAAGATTAAAGAATTATATGATGTTACTAGTATTATTAATCATGAATATTCTTATTTAATGTGGGAACGTATTGCTTCTACTGTAGATTATACTAAGGAAATGGATAAAGCTAGTGATAGTATTATTGCTTATATTGATTATCTTAATACTGCATATAGGGATGATTTGCTAGAATATGATAAGGAAAAATTAGTTACTGTTAATTTTACTATGCCTGATTGTGATACTGTTGTTAGAAGAAGTGATGTTAATAGTGGTAATAATAGTAGGGATAGAATAAATAAAATTATTCCTGCTAATGATAGGGTTAATATACTTAATTCTTTCGATTATGATTATTATTGCTTGGCTTCTAGTGGTAGTAATCGTAAGGTTGATTATTATTGTTATTTATATAGAAATTATGATGATATTCCTATACTTGTTATTGAGTCTTATAGTGGTATTAATTATACTAAAGTCATTTATTTGGAAAGGGAATATAATTATTCTAAGGAAGAGTTTTCTTATTTGTGTAAAAAGTATTTGGAATTATCTAATTTTGATTCTTTTCAAACTGGTAGGGTTATAAGATTTAATCATACTAATATAGAGGATTTTGATAGTAATATTAAATTAGTAATAGATGGTACTTCGAGAAAGAAAGATTATAATAAATGTATGCGTGTTAAGAAAATAGTGAATAATTTATAATAATATAAATATACTGTAACATAAAATGGTTGACAGTATATTTTTTTTGTGATAGAATATTTTAGGAAAGCGAGGGATATATATGGCAGTTAAGATTAGACTTAAGAGAATGGGAGCTAAGAAGGCACCTTTTTATCGTGTTGTTGTAGCGGATTCAAGAAGTCCTAGAGATGGTAGATTTATTGAAAATATTGGTACTTATAATCCTTTAGTTACACCTGCTGAAATTAAAATTGATGAAGAGGCTGCTATTAAATGGCTTAATAATGGTGCTATTCCAACTGATACTGTTAAAAATTTATTTAGTAAATCAGGAATTATGGAAAAGTTTCATAATTTAAAACAAGGTAAGTAATGAATAATAGTTTAGTAGAACTTACAGAGCTTATTATTAAAGGTCTTGTTAATGATTCAGAATCAGTATCGGTAAAGGAATTTGAGTCAGATGAAGATAATACTGTATTAATTGAAGTTATGGTTAATGGTGATGATATGGCTAAAGTAATTGGTCATGGTGGTAAGACTATTAATTCGATTAGAACTATAGTTCAAGCAGCATCTTTTAATCAAGATAATAAACTAGTTAAAATTAATGTTGACTCTTATTAGAACATGTAAATGTTCTTTTTTTCTTGACTTGATTTTTCTTTACTTATGTTTTATAATTAACTAGGAGGGTATGTAAGTGAGTAAGATATGTAATGTTTATGCTAGAGAAATATTAGATTCTAGAGGAAATCCTACTGTTGAAGTTGAGGTTTTATTGGAATCTGGAATAAAAGGTATTGCTTCTGTTCCTAGTGGTGCTTCTACGGGAAAAAGAGAGGCTTTAGAACTTAGAGATAATGATAATAATAGATATCATGGTAAAGGTGTACTTAAGGCAGTTAGTAATGTTAATAATATTATTAGTCATTTAATAGTTGGTATGGCTGCTAATAATTTAAGAGAAATTGATGAAGTTATGATAAAAAAGGATGGTACTTCTAATAAGAGTAATTTGGGTGCTAATGCTATACTTGGAGTATCACTTGCGGTGCTTAAAGCAAATGCTTTGGAGAATAATAAAGAACTTTATGAATACTTAGGAAATGATTATAGTATGCCTAGATGCATGATGAATATTTTAAATGGGGGAGTTCATGCTAATAATAATCTTGATTTTCAAGAATTTATGATTATTCCTAGTAAAGGTGAATATAGAGAAAATTTAAGAATGGGTAGTGAAGTATTTAATACTTTAAAGAGTGTTCTTAAGGAAAAGGGTTTGTTATGTGGAGTAGGTGATGAAGGTGGATTTGCTCCTCTTATATCTGATGCAGAAGAAGCTTTAGAACTTATTAGTATGGCTATTCAAAAAAGTGGTTATATTTTGGGTAAGGATATATTTATTGGTCTTGATGTTGCTGCTTCAGAAATATATCATGATGGATATTATGTATTGGAAGGTAAAAATTATAGTAGTTTAGAACTTATTGGTTATTATAGAAAACTTATTGATAAGTATCACATTATATCAATAGAAGATGGTATGGCTGAAGATGATTATGATGGATGGAAACTTATGACAAAGGAATTATCTGATATTCAGCTTGTTGGTGATGATTTATTTGTTACTAATAAAAAGTTGTTAGAAGATGGTATAAAAATGGGAATTGCTAATGCTATTTTGATTAAACCTAATCAAATTGGTACTGTAAGTGAAATGCTTGATACTATTATGCTTGCAAAGAAGAATAATTATAAAACTATTATATCTCATCGTAGTGGTGAGACAGAGGATAATTATATAGCGGATTTTGCAGTTGGACTTAATTTAGGACAGATTAAGACTGGTTCTTTATCTAGGGGAGAGAGAACTTCTAAATATAATAGATTACTTAGAATTGAGGAAAAAATTAAATGAAAAGGTATTTGTTTATAATTATTTGTTTGTTTTTGCTGGTCGGATGTTCTACTAAAGAAGAAAATGAGAAGTATGCTTATTTAGAATATAAAAATGATTTGGAATCACAAGATGTTTATGATGAAGAGGATAGTCTTGATTTTGATACTTATTTTAATATTATTAGAAATAAGGATGATAATGAAAAGGTTGATTATAGTATTGTTATTGATAAGCCTGAAATAAATATGTATAATGTGAAGGCTTTACTTGTTCATGATTATATGAATGAAGATGCTTTTCCTTCTGTTGGTATATTTGATGATCCTGTAACTTTAAGAAAGGATAGTGCTGATAAAATTAAGCTTAATGGTACTATTAATACTACCGCTGATACTGGTAATATTAATTTTAAATTATATTTAGAATATACTGATGATAATGGTGAAGAAAATAAAATTTATTATGAAGTAAAAAGAGGATAATAAAATACGACAAAAAGTATATAGATTTGGCTATATACTTTTTTTGGTGATAATGTGAAAGTTAAGATTTTTGATGAGGAACATGAGAAGGATTTAGAAGAAGATATTAATAAGTTTTTAGTAGAAAATAATCCTGAAGTTATTGATATTAAACTTAGTAGTTCTTGCTGTATGTATGGAGAAGAACAGATATATTGTTTTACGGCTTTAATTATGTATGAGAATAAGTGATTTGTAAAATTAGTATATTTTTCTTTATATAAAAATTAAAATATGGTATTATATATATAGGGAAGTGTACTTATGAGAACAAAAAAAATATTTTTAAATATGGTATGTGATATCTTACCTTATCTTTTAATTGGTATTGTTGGCCTTGTTAAGATGAATGTACTAATTACTTATATTGGAGATGTTGGTAATGGTTATTATCAAACAATTAATCAAATTATATCTTATGTGTTTTTAGCACAAGCTGGTTTTTCTGATGCTGTTATATATAGTTTATATAAACCTTTTGCAGAGAAGAATAAGAATGATATTAATGCTATATATGGTGGGGCTAGAAAAATATTTAAGATAATAGGTTTTATTATATTGGGTATTATTTGCTTAGTAACACTAGGATTATATTTATTTTATCATTTTGAGAGTGGGTATATGTTGCCTTCACTTATTTGTTTCTTTATCATATCAACTTCTTATTTAATTTCTTATTTTGGTAAGGGACAAACTTTTATGGCAGTACTTAGTGCTGCTCAAGAAAAATATGTTTACTCACTTATATTTAATGGTGTAAAACTTTTATGTGATATTTTGATTGTAATTGTTACTGTTAAGTTTAGAACACTTGAGTCTATTGCTATTGTTATCCTTATTATGAAGATTTTGGAGGAGATTATTAATAGAATTGTTGTTAAAAAGAAATATCCAGAACTTCATGAAATAGATAGGAAGAATACTTCGATGGTTAAGATGACTAAGGATTTGGCTTGGACACAGGTTGGATTTTTAATTCTTAATAATGTTGATGCTTTACTTCTTATGGGATTTAATGGTCCAATAATGGTTAGCATTTATACGACTTATAATTATATTCTTAGATTTTTAAACGAAATTGCCTCTAGAATTGAACTTTCCTCGGTATATTCGTTTGGTAATGTTTTTGCTAAAAAAGAAGAAGATAGGGTATATCCTTTGTATAAAGAGTTTTTTGCTTTGTTTGTACTTATTGGATTTTGTATGTGCATTACATTTATGATTGGTATTAGAGGCTTTGTATCGGTATGGGTTGGTAAAGATAATTATATACTTGGATATCTTACTATTGTTTTATTTACTTTGACATTGTTTTTAAATATTTTATATTATCCGCTAGTGGCTATAATTAATGCTGATGGGTTATTTAAAGAAAATAAAAAGCATATATTTATATGTGCATTTACTAATTTATTTTTATCTATTATATTAGTTAAATATTATGGTATTGATGGTGTACTTATTGGTACGGTGATTGCATTCTTTATTAATATTCTACTTAAATCTAGCTTGGTAGCTAGACGAGTGTTTAAAAATGTTAAGATGCTTGATGTACTTAAGTATTATATTATTTCTACAGTTTTATTTGTTTTATTAGCGATTATATTGAAGCCTATAGAAAGTTTATTTTTAAGTACTAGCATTGGTTTTATTATGACAGTACTTAAATTGGGATTATTATTTGTACTAGTAATAGTAGTTGCATCTCTTATTTTATATGCAATTAGTGGTTCTGCTAGAAACTTATTTACTAGGATGTTTAGGCTTGTAAAGAGTAAAATTAAAAAATAGCTTTAGCTATTTTTTAATTTGTCTTTAACTTTTTCTATTTTATCTTTTAGTTTTTCATGTTTTGTTTTGGAATATTTTTTTATTATATTGATTCTATATTTTGGATAAGCTTTTAATATTCTTCTATTTAATACTTTTGTTTCTAATAACTCTTTTATTTTTTTATTTAATTCTTCAGTTACATCTATATTTAAGTTTTTAATTTTACTCTTTAGATTAAATGTTACTATTAGGGATGTTATTAGATCACTTACAAATAGTATTATTAGGATTATACCTATTATTGTTAATGTGTTTTTGTTTATTTTTGATAATATTTCTGTGAAGAATGGATTAGCTATATAGACTAATATTACTCCTAAAACACCAAATAGGAAAGCATTTGTTAAACATACTCTTCCATTGATGTTGAATTTTCTATGAGAATAATCCCACCATCTGGCAGAAAATAATTTTTCCATTATATAGCTTATTAGATACTCAACAAAACTGCATATTATTACCGCTAATAAGAAGACAGTTAATGGATTATCTTTATAATGATTTAAATAAAATATCATTATAATACTGGAATATCCATAAATAGGACAGTATGGTCCTAACATGAAACCTCTATTGATAATTTTTTTTGTTTCGATAAAGACTGTTATTACTTCTAGTATCCAACCTATTATGGAGTATATTAGAAATAATATAAAGTAAAAACTAATATTGTACATCATATAAATACCTCACTTCGTAATTATAACATAAAATTATTTTTTTTGATACTAATATTGAAAAAAATGTTATATTATAATATAATTAATGAGAAAGAGGTGTAATATGAAAAGAATTTTAACTGGTTTAAAACCTAGTGGAGAGCTTACTTTAGGAAGTTTAATTGGTTGTATTAATCAAATGGTTAAGCTTCAGGATGAATATGATTCTTTTATGTTTGTACCTGATATGCACGCTATTACTGTTAAACAGGATCCTAAAATGTTAAGGGAAAGAATTAGAAAAAATGTAGCTTTATATTTGGCTTGTGGTGTTGATCCTGATAAGAATACGATATATTTACAATCTGAAAATTTATATCATGCTAATTTGTCATGGGTTTTAGAATGTACTACTTATATGGGGGAAGCTTCTAGAATGACACAATACAAGGATAAGTCTAGTAAGGGAGAAAATGTAACTGTTGGTTTATTTACTTATCCTATACTTATGGCAGCAGATATTCTTTTATATGATGCTGACTATGTTCCGGTTGGAATTGATCAAAAACAACATGTTGAACTTGCTAGGGATATTGCTCTTAGATTTAATAAAACTTATGGTGATACTTTTAAAATGCCAGAACCTATGATGTCGGAGGTTGGTGTTAAGATTATGGATCTTCAAGAACCTACTAAAAAGATGAGTAAGAGTGATGAAACTTATAAAGGTGTAATTCTTCTTTTGGATGATGAAAAAACAATTAGAAAGAAGATAATGTCTGCTGTTACAGATAGTGATAATAAAATATATTATGACAAAGATAATAAACCTGGAGTTTCTAATTTACTTACTATATATTCTTCTTTGAAAAATATATCTATAGATGAAGCAGAAGATTATTTTAAAGATTATAATTATGGAAACTTTAAGAAAGAAGTAGCTGATTTGGTTGTTAGCGTACTTTCGAATATTCAAACTAAATATAATGAAATTATTAATGGTACTATGCTTGATGATATACTTGATAAGGGAAGAGAAAAGACTTGTGAGATAGCTAAGGAAAAGACTTTAGATGTATTTAGAAAAGTAGGGCTTGGTAGAAATTAAAAAATAGCTTTAGGGCTATTTTTTATTTTTGAATATATATATCTTTATTTATTTTTATGTTATAGTTTTGTAATTTGTTAAATGTTTCTTCATTAACATTGACATTATATGTTATATTATCTTGAAAATCTTTTTTTAATATTTGACTATCTTTTAATAGGTAGTCTATATTTTTTATGTCTTCATAATCAAATATTATGGTTATATTATAGCCTTTGGTTAGTTCTATAATATTATCTTTAGTTATTACTTCTTTGGCTACTTTTGAATATGTTCTTGTTAATAGACCTGTTCCTAGTTTTATACCACCAAAATATCTTACTACAATTATTAGTGCGTAATTTAAGTTGTTTCCTTCTAATTGAGTAAAGATGGGTAATCCTGCTGTTTTAGATGGTTCTCCATCATCGGAAAATTTGGTGTCGTTATCTATTATGTATGCATAGCAATAGTGAGTAGCATTAGGATATTCTTCTTTTACTTTATTTAAATAATCTTTTACTTCTTCTTTTATTGTTACTTTAAATAGTAGGGATATAAATTTGGAATTTTTTATTATGTATTCATATTTATTATTATTTTTTATACTTAACATATTTTTTCACCAAAGATATTGTATCAAAATTGTTTTGAAATATCAATATGACTACTAAAAATATATGATTTGATTAAAATATTATAAAAAAATTAATTTTTTTTTGTAAAAATTACAATTTTTAGGAATTTTTGGTGTTTATATATATGAGGAGGTATAATATGAAGCAAAAGTTAATTGTACTTCAAGAAGGGAGTAAGGATTGTGGAGCTGCTGCTTTATTGTCAATTATTCGTTATTATGGAGGTGATGTATCGTTAGATAGATTAATTGACTTGACTAAGACTACAAAAGAAGGAACTAATTTTTATAATATTAAAGAGGCTGCTAATAAGATTGGACTTATTGGTACTGGTTATAGAGTAGAAGATATTTTAAAACTTAGGAAATTGAATGAACCTTTTATTGCTCAAATTAGAATTGATAGTTATTTTCATTTTGTTGTAGTCTATAAAATGAATGATAATAAGATGCTTATTATGGATCCGGCTAAAGGTAGAATGGAAATTGATATTTTTGATTTTTCTAATAGCTTTACAGGAAATATTATGTTATTTGAGAAGAAGGGTGATGTTTTAGTTTTAAAAAGTAGTAAAGAAATTACTAAAATATTATTTAGTTCTATTATTAATAATAGATATTGTATTTTATTTGCTTTTATATTGTCTATAATATTTATTTCTTTATCTTGTTTGATATCTTTATATTCTAAATTTGTTTTTGATAATGTAATTGATACTAATACTAATAATTTACTAATTATAACAATTATATTCTCCATTTTGATTATTATTAAAAATATAACTAGTTTTATTAGAAATTATTTGATTATTTATTTGAATCAAAAATTAGATATTAGTATGGTACTTAGTACTTTTGCTAAAATTATTTTACTTCCTTATAAATATTATAAAAATAAAACGACATCGGAAGTATTATCACGTATTAGTGATCTGTTTAGTGTTAAGAATTTTATTTCTAAAGTTGTTATGATTATTTTGGTTGATAATCTGCTATTTATAGTGGCTAGTATTATTATTTGTAATATTAATATTAAAATATTTTTATTACTTATAATTATGACATTTACTTATTGTTTTATGATAGTGGTATTTAATCCTATTATAAAAAATATTACTTTGAGAAAACAGGAAGATATGGCTAAAATTAATAGTTTAATTATTGAAGATGTTAGTTCTTTTGAAACTGTTAAAGGACTTAATATTGAAGATAATGTTATTTATGATTTTGATAGTGTTTATAATTCTTTTTTGAATAATGTATTTTATGGGGAAAGAATTAATAATATTATTGTATTTATTAAGATTTTAATTGAAGATATAGGACTTCTGATAATTAGTTATTTTGGTATTAAATTTGTTATGTATGATAGTTTGAGTACTGGAGATTATTTTACTGTTATGTTATTTGCTAATTATATTATTTCTCCAGGAAAAAATATTTTGAGTATTTTGAATGAGTATCATTATATTAATAATTCTATTAGAAGGGTTAATAATTTGTTAAATAATTCGATAGAGAATATTGAAGATGCAGATAATCTTATGGTTAATGGTGATATTGTTATTAAGAATTTAAGTTATACTTATAATAATAAATATAATATTTTGAATAATGTTAATTTTTTTATTAAAAATGGGGAGAAGGTTGTTATTATCGGCTCTTCGGGAAGCGGCAAGTCAACGTTATTAAAACTTATTTATAAATATTTGGATTGCGGACGTGATAGTATTTTTATAAATAACTATGATATTAATGATTTTAGCCTTAATGATATTAGAAGTAATATTGTCTATATTTCACAAAATGAAATGTTATATACCAAAACCATCCGAGATAATATTTTACTTGGGAGAAATATAGATAAAAGTGAATATTTAAATGTTATTAATATGTGTTATGTAAATGATATTATAAAAGATAATCCTTTAGGAGATAATTTTATGCTTGAAGAGAATGGCGTTAATATTTCTGGTGGTCAAAGACAAAGAATTATTTTAGCTAGAAGTTTACTTAAGAATAGTAATGTTATTATGATTGATGAGGGATTTAATCAGATTGATATTAATCTTGAAAGAAAGATACTTAAGAATTTATTTTATTATTATAAAGATAAAACTATTGTTGTTATATCACATAGAAAAGAAAATATTGATTTATATGATAGAATGATTAAGTTTTCTAATGGGAAAGTTATTAATTTAGAAAGGAGAAGATGCGATGAATAATTGTATTGATAGTAGAATTATTTTAAATAAAAATATTAAGCCTATAGTATATGTTTATATAATGATTATTATTGTAATAGTACTTTCTTTAATTATATTTTTATTATTATTTCATTATAAAACATATTATAAAGTTAATGGTATTGTATTTTCTTCTGATGATAAATATTATTTAAAGGTCTATGTACCTAGAAATTATATTGGTTATTTTAATAATAGTAATGTTTTATATATTGATAATGATAGTTATAAATATAGTATTATTTCTACTAATGAAGAGTATTATACTAATGGTGTAGATACTTATGTAATTGTTGATATAGGATTGGAACTTTCTGATAATTATAAATATGTTAATTTGGTTTTGGAACTTAAATTGCTAAAAGATGATAAAAGAGTATTTGATTATTTGTTTAAATAGAGGAGGTTTATATGAAGGAACTTAATAAGAATGAACTTATGAAAATAGATGGTGGTTCTAGTACTGTCTTAATTGTATCGGTAATAGCGGGAGTTATTACTTTTGTTACTGGTATTTTATCTGGATATTCTAATCCACAAAAATGTAATTGATGGAGGTTATTATATGAAGAAATTAGAAAATGATGAATTGTTAAAAGTAGATGGAGGAACTGATGTTATTAGTGCTACGATGATTAATTCTATATATAAGATAGTTAGTTTTATATATGAACTTGGTGAGGCACTTGGTAGTTATATTCGAAGAAGTAATGAAGATAAAATGTGTAATTTATAGTTTGAAAAAGTTCAGAAGTGATTCTGAGCTTTTTTTTGAAAAAAATAAAAAAATTAGCAATTTAGTGTTGACATTGCTAAACAATAGTAATATAATGATATTAGCAATGGAAATAATGATTGCTAAAGGAAGTGATATTGTGATCACTAATAGACAAAAAGAGATACTAAAAGTTATTGTTGAAGAATATATTAAAACTGCTAAAGCTGTAAGTTCTAATCATATTTGTAAAAAGCTTAAGTGTTCTTCTGCTACTATTAGAAATGAAATGGTGATACTTGAGGATTATGGTTTGCTTGAAAAGAATCATTTTGCTTCTGGTAGAATTCCTAGTGAAAAAGGTTATAAGTATTATGTTGATAATCTTATGACTCCTAAAAATATGACTGGAGAAGATATGCTTAAATTGCAAACTATATTTCATAATAATTCACTTGATCTTAATGATACAATTAAAAGAAGTATAGAAATTGTTAGTGAGATAACTAATTACACTGCTGTTGTACTTGGTAATGCTTCTTCTTCTAATAAACTTATGAAAGTAGAAGTTGTACCTCTTGATGATGATAAGATTTTATCTATTGTTATTACGGACAAAGGTATTGTACAGCATAAGATACTTAGCTTGCCTACTGTTGTATCTAAAGAGGAAATTAAGAAGACTGTAGAACTTATTAATAAGTTAGTGGTTGGAACTCCTATTAATGAGGTTAGTGAGAAACTTGAGTATGAAGTTAAACCAATTATAAAAGATTATGTAAGTCAATATGAAGTTTTATATAATACTTTTTATGATGCTTTTCACGAGTTTTCTTCTGCTAATGAAGATGTTCATTTTGGTGGTAGAAATAATATGCTTAAACAACCGGAATTTAGTAATATTGATAAGGTAAAAGAAATACTTAGTAAGTTTGATGATATTGATAGTATTTCAAATATGAAAGAAGAGGATAATGGTATTAATATTTATGTTGGTAGTGAAACAAAACTTACTGATGATGTTTCAGTGATTAAAACTAAATATAATATTAATGGAGAAGAGGGAACAATAGCGATTATTGGTCCTAAGAGAATGGAATATGATAGAGTTGTTGCTCTTCTTGATTATATAAAAAATAATTTAGGAGGAGAAAATGGAGAATAAAGATAAAAAACATAAAAATAAAAAAAATGAAGAGTTAAAAAAAGAAGAGTGTAAATGTTCTTGTGATGAAGAATGTTCTTGCGATGAAGAATGTAATTGTAATGAGAAATGCTCTTGTGATGAAAAAATAGAAGATAATAATCTTGATAAAATTAAGAAATTAGAAGATGCTCTTTTAAGAAGTCAAGCTGAACTTGTTAATTATAAAAGAAGAAAAGATGAAGAGACTTCAAGAATTATTAAATATGCTGAAGAAGATATACTTAAAGGCTTTCTTCCAATATTAGATAATTTTGAAAGAGCTATTAATATGGATGATGATAATTTGGATGATGAGGTTTCTAAGTTTCTTCTTGGATTTAAACTTATGTATAAACAAATTAAGGATTTGCTTGCTAAGTTTGAAGTTAAAGAAATGGATCCATTAAATAAGCCATTCGATCCTGCTTATCATCAAGCTATAGCTGTTGATAATAAAGATGGTATCTTACCTGGTACTGTTACTGAAGTTCTTCAGAAAGGCTATATGTATAAAGATAAAGTGCTTAGAACCGCTATGGTAAAGGTAAGTGAATAATATGAATAAAGATAAAATTAAAGAAATTATTTATATTATTATTGCTATTATATTATCGATACTTGCAGTTAAATTTATGATATGGTTATTGCCTATTATACTTGTTGTAATGCTTAGTATTATTATTTATAGTAATATTAAAATGAATAAGAATAATACTTCAAATAAAAATGATAATATTAAAGAAGTATTTGATTATAAAGATAAAAAATAATGAAAGGAAATGATAAATATGAGTAAAATTATAGGAATTGATTTAGGTACTACAAATAGTTGTGTATCTGTATATGAGGGTGGTGAAGCTAAGGTTATCACTAATCCAGAAGGTGCTAGAACTACTCCTTCGGTAGTAGCTTTTAAGAATGGAGAAATTATTGTTGGTCAAAAGGCTAAAAACCAAATGGTTACTAACAAAGATACTATTTCTTCAATTAAAAGAAAAATGGGTACTAATGAAAAAGTTAGTGCTAATGGAAAAGAATATACTCCAGAAGAAATATCTGCTATGATACTTGGTGACTTAAAGAAGACTGCTGAGGCATATTTAGGAGAGACTGTAACTAAAGCTGTTATTACAGTACCAGCATATTTTAACGATAGTCAAAGACAAGCTACTAAAAATGCTGGTAAGATTGCTGGTTTAGAAGTAGAAAGAATTATTAATGAACCTACAGCAGCAGCTCTTGCTTATGGACTAGATAAACAAGATAAAGCACAAACTGTTCTTGTTTATGACTTAGGTGGTGGTACATTTGATGTATCTATTCTAGAACTTGGTGATGGTGTATTTGAAGTTAAATCTACTAGTGGTAATAATCATCTTGGTGGAGATGACTTTGATGAGAGAGTTATGGATTACATTGTAAGTGAATTTAAGAAAGAGAGTGGTGTTGATTTAACTAAAGATAAAATGGCTATGCAAAGAGTTAAAGATGCTGCTGAAAAAGCTAAAAAGGATCTTAGTGGTATGAGTTCTACTGAAATTTCATTACCATTTATATCTCAAGGAGAAGATGGACCTATTCATTTAAATATGAGTTTAACTAAAGCTAAATTTGAAGATTTAATTAGAGATTTAGTAGAATCTACTACTGAACCAGTTAGAAAAGCTATGAAAGATGCTAAACTTACTGCTAAAGATATTGATAAAGTTTTATTAGTTGGTGGTTCTACTAGAATTCCTTGTGTACAAGAACTTGTTAAGAAAGAACTTGGAAAAGAACCTTCTAAAGAGGTTAACCCTGATGAGGTTGTTGCTATGGGAGCAGCTATTCAAGGTGGAGTTTTAACTGGTGATGTTAATGATATCGTACTTCTTGATGTTACTCCATTATCTCTTGGTATTGAAACTTTAGGCGGTGTTATGACTACATTGATACCTAGAAATACTACTATACCTACTAGTAAGAGTCAAGTATTTAGTACTGCTGCTGATAATCAACCTGCTGTTGATATTCATGTTCTTCAAGGTGAGAGACCTATGGCTAGTGATAACAAGACTTTAGGTAACTTCCAACTTACTAATATTCCACCTGCTCCTAGAGGTGTACCTCAAATTGAAGTTACATTTGATATAGATGCTAATGGTATTGTTAATGTTAAAGCTAAAGATTTAGGAACTCAAAAAGAACAATCTATTACTATTACTGCTACTAATACTTTAAGTGATGAAGAAATTGATAAGATGATGAAAGAGGCAGAAAAGAATAAGGAAGCAGATGCTAAAAAGAAAGAAGTAGCAGATGCTAAAAATGATGCTGAACAAGTTATCTTTATGACTGAAAAAGCTATTAAAGATTTAGGTGATAAAGTTAGTGATAGCGATAAGAAGGAAGCTGAAGATTTAATTAGTGATACTAAGAAAGCACTAGAAGGTGAAGATGCTGAAGCTATTAACAAAGCTAAAGATAAGTTATTAGAGAAAGCTAATGCACTTGCTTCTAAAGTTTATGAAGAAGCTGCTAAGAATCAAAATGCTACTAATGAAAACACTACTGAAAATAAAGAAGAAGACAAAAAATCTAATGATGATGTTGTCGATGCTGAATATGAAGAAAAATAACCAAAGTTAAAGTTCTAGTATAAAGTTTTAACTACTAGAACTTTATACTTATGTATGGAGGAAATTATGGATAAAAAAGATTATTATGAGGTACTTGGTGTAAGTAAGACTGCTAGTCAAGATGAGATTAAATCAGCTTTTAGAAAACTTGCTAAAAAGTATCATCCAGATGTATCTAAAGAAGAAAATGCTGCGGAAAAATTTAAAGAGGTTCAAGAAGCTTATGCGGTATTGTCTGATGAAAGTAAAAGACGTCAATATGATCAATATGGACATGCGGCATTTACTAATGCAAGTGGTGGTTTTTCTGGATTTGATGGTTTCGACTTTAATGGTATGGAAGATATTTTTGGTGATTTGTTTGGTAATATGTTTGGTGGCAGATCGTCTCGTTCTTCTTCAAATAGAAGACAAGATGGAGCAGATTTGTTATACCGCATGACTATATCTTTTGATGAAGCTGTTCATGGAACTAAAAGAGATATTAAAGTTGAAGTAGAAGATGAATGTGATAATTGTAAGGGCCAAGGCGGATTTGGTAGCCATACTTGTCCTGAATGTAAGGGTACTGGAACTGTTACTAAACAGCAAAGTACAATGTTTGGTTCATTTTTATCTAGAACTACTTGTAGTCATTGTGGTGGTACTGGTACTTCTTTTGATAGAATTTGTACTGATTGTCATGGTAAGGGTAGAGTTACTAAACCTAAAACTCTTACTGTTACTGTTCCTAAGGGAGTAGATACTGGTAATAGAGTTAGACTATCTGGCAAAGGAGAAGCTGGTAGTAATGGTGGTGCTGCTGGAGATTTATATATTGAATTTACTGTTAAAGATGATGACTTCTTTAAGAGAGATGGTAATGATATATATATTACTGTTCCACTAACTATTACTGATGCTGTACTTGGATGTAAGAAGACTATTCCTACTATTTATGGTAATGTAGAGCTTTCTATTCCTGATGGTACTAAAAATAATAGTAAATTAAGATTAAGAGGTAAGGGTATTGATTCTGATGTTAATGGTAAGAAGGGCGATATGTATGTTATTACTAATGTAGTTATTCCTTCTAAACTTACTAGGGATCAAAAGGAACTATTTAAAGAACTTGCTCTTACTAATTTAGATAATGATAGTGAATTTACTAAGTATAATAAAAGAATTAAATAAATATGTATGAAAACTTCTTATTAATTTATAGAAGTTTTCTTTTTTATATGCTATAATTAGTTTACGAATTATTGTGTATGGAGTGATATTATGCAAAGATATTTTGCTAAAGAATATAATGATAAAATTATACTTAGAGATAGTGATATTCATCATATTAAAAATGTTATGAGGATGAAGATTGATGATAGAATAGAGGTTGTATTTGATAAGAAGTTATATATATGTAATATAGATTCTATGGAACCTTTAATTTTATCAATTATCGATATTATAAATGAAGAAAATAAAATTAATTTGGATGTTATTGTTGCTTTAGGGCTTGTTAAAGAACAGAAGATGGATCTTATTTTGCAAAAACTTACTGAACTTGGTGTTAATGAAATTATTCCTGTTAATATGGAAAGAAGTATTGTTAAACTTGATGATAATAAAATTAGTAAAAAAATGATAAGATGGAATACTATATGTAAAGAGGCAAGTGAGCAGTCTAAAAGAACTAGTGTTCCTATTATTCATGATGTTATTAATTTAAAGGACTTGACTAAAATAGATGGTGATGTTAGGCTTGTTGCTTCAACAAAAGAAAAGGATAAATTATTAAATTGCTATTTACAAAATATAGATAATTGTGCTAAAATTGTAGTGGTAATAGGACCTGAAGGTGGTATTAGTGATAGGGAAGAGGACTATTTGCTTGATAATGGTTATAGTCCGGTTTCTTTTGGTAATTTGATCTTTAGAGTAGAGACTGCATGTATATATGTAGCTTCTATATTAAACTATTATAGTAGTAGAGGTGAATAATATGAATTTACTTAATTCATTTAATGATTTTTATGATAATTTATCTTCGAATGGTTTATTTTTCTTTTGGATAATTGTATTTTTGTTTGTGTTTTTAATATTTTTGCTTATTGTTTTATATTTTAAAAATAAAAAGCTTATTAAATTACTTAAAGATAATAGAGATACTACTATTAATACTATAAGTGAAGAGGCTCCAATAGAAAACAAAGAAGTACCTATTAGTAATGCTACTTTTACAGTAGAAGATAAGATATTAGAAAATGATACTACTTCTTTAACTGATGTAAAAGAAGTAATAAAAGATGAACCTAAGAATGATGTTCAAATGGTTAATGAGATTAAGCCTATAGTTAATGAAACAAAAGTAATAAAGGATAATATTCAAGATGTTAATGGACCATATAAAAAGAATGTACTTAGAGAAATGAATACTAGAGGACAAACTTCTCCTATTAATATAGTTAAGAAAGAAGAAGCTTCTGATACTACTTTTAATGATTATAATGATAGTTTAGATACTAATGGTATAGATTTAGGTGAAGATGGTTTATCACCACTTGAAAGTATGGAAGATGTATACGATGTTAATGATAGTATGCGTTTTGCTAGTGATGTTGTTTCTAGAATGGAAAATGATGTTAAGCCCTCTAATATAGAGCTTACAGAATATGAAAAAAAGCAGGAAGAAGAGGCTATTATTAGTTATGATGAACTTCTTAAAGTGAAGGATAAGATATATAATATTACTGAAGATGAAGAAACTGATGAATTTATTGATGAACTTAAAAATTTTAGATTGGATTTACAATAGACATAGTGATATGTCTATTTTTTTCGACATATATTTAACTACTATTAATATATACTAATAGTGGTGATGGTTAATGGGTAAGATGAAACTTAAACCTTCTAAGAAAAAATATGGAAGATTTATTAGAAAAAATATTTTATATATGGTAATTATTTATGTTATTTTTTCTATTACTTTTTATTATTCTTTAAATAATAGTAAGAAGATTAATAATATTAAGTTTATTAAGTTTTTACTTGGTGGTGGAAATAGTCATATGATGACGGACTATAAGATGCTTAATATTGTTAATTCTAGTACTAATTTTTTATTTAATATTGATATTAGTAATCCTAAGAGTATACTTGATAGTGGTATTTTTATGTATGGTGATAATGATAAGACTATTTCTCTTATGCATAATGATGATTATAGTAATCTTGAGGATCTTAAAAAGGTTAGTTCTTATATGGAAGATCCTAATCCTGTTGATATTGATAATCCTATTATTTATATTTATAATTCTCATCAACTTGAGAATTATGATAATACTAATTTAGATGTATATGGTATTACTCCTAATGTTCTTATGGCTTCATATTTACTTAAGGAAAAACTTAATAGTAGGGGATTATCTACAATAGTAGAAGATGCTAATTTAACGGAATTTTTAAATATGAATGGATGGAATCATGCTAGTAGTTATAAGGCTTCAAGAATATTTATTTTGGATAAAAAAAATAAATATCCTTCTATTAAGTATTTTGTAGATATTCATAGAGATTCTGTTAGTAAGGAGAGTACTACTACTAATATTAATGGTAAGGATTATGCAAAGATATTATTTGTAGTTGGATTAGAGCATGATAACTATAAAAGTAATTTGGAAATAGCGGAAAGAATAAATAGTATTAGTAATAAATATTATCCAGGATTATCTAAAGGTATTTTAAAGAAAGAGGGAGAAGGGGTAGATGGTATTTATAATCAAGATATAAGTTCTAATTCGGTTCTTATTGAAGTTGGTGGTGTTTATAATAATATTGATGAAGTACTTAATACTACTGAAGCACTATCTAATATTTTTAATTATCTTATAAATGGTGATAAGAATGAATAAGAAAAAAATATTTAAATTTATATTTGGACTTATATTTATTGCATTTATTATTAGTTATGTTATAGAAGAAAGTGGCTACTATGAATATAATCTTCGTAATAAAACTGTTATGACTAAAGAATCTATGGAAAGGTTTGAAAAGGATTTAAAAGATGGAAAGGATGTACTTATGGAGGATTATGTTGTAAATACTACTAAGGATTATACTTCTAGACTTACTACTGGTACTAATAAGGTTTCTTTTAAAGTTAATTCTTTTCTAAAAAAGGGTATAGAAGGTATGTTTAAAGTGGCTAGTAAGTTGGTAGAGGATTAATATTTATATTTAATAAAAAGTAGACATGGTCTACTTTTGAGAGGTAAAATATTTAAATTATTATTAAATATTTTTACATCTATTATTAATACTCTCTTCTATATTTTACCTCCTCATATATATAAACACTAATTTTTTTCTAATGACCTTGGCATTAGAAAACGACGAACAATGAAGTGTGAGGCGATAATAAAATAGTTTTAATTATCTTGATAAATATTTATCTTTATAGTATAATATATTTATATTAATAAGAAGGAGAGTTGAGATGGATAAGATTAAAGATTGGGCTAAGAAAAATAAAGGTTTAGCTACGATAGTAGGACTTGCTATTATATTATTTATAATACTTTTGATTATAACACTAGAATTGTTATTAGGTGGTTCTTCTAATAAATATGGTGATAGATTAGATGGTATTGATAAGGTTAAGATTGAAGATAAGACTTATAATGAAGTAAAAGAAGAAGTTAAGAATACTGATTTAGTTACTGATGTTAGTATTAGATTACAGGGAAAGATTGTTTATACAACTATTGTTTTAAAGGATGATACTAGTGTTGATAAGGCTAAAGAGATTGCTTCTAATACTTTAGATAATTATAGTAAAGAAGAGTTATCTTTTTATGATTTTTCGTTCTTTTTGGAGTGGAAGGGTGAAGAAAAAGATACTGTAATTACTGGTAATAAGCATCATAATCTTGAAGCTATAACATGGGTAAAGAGTTAGGTGAACTAATGTGAAAAAAAGAAATAATAAAGTAATTGTTTTAGCATTAGCAGGAGTTATTTTTGTATCTTTATTAGTGGTATTTATACTTAATTATAGTAAAGATGATTCTAGTTTTTCAATATTAGAAAAGAAATGGATTAATGATAATGCTAGTAGTGTAATTGATGTAAGTATTTATAATGATATTCCAATATATGGTAAGAATGGTAGTGGTGTTTCTTTTGATTTACTTGATAGTTTTTCGGAGAAATATGGTATTAATTTTAATAAGGTATCTTATTTAGTTAATGATTCTACTAGTTTTAAAGATAGTGCTTTTCATGTTGTTGATAGCAATGCTAGTATTAGTAAAAATGATATTTTACTATATGAAGATAAATATGTGCTTATTTCTAATAAGAATGATTCAGTAGATAAAATAGAAGATATTACTAATATGAATGTTTTGGTATTATCTTCGGATATTGGTATTGTATCTAATTATTTATCTGATGCTAAGAATGTTGCTTTTACTAGTAAGGAAAAGATTGATGATATTGTTACTGATATGAAAAAGGATGATAAGTGTTTTGCTGTTATTCCTTATAATATGTATGTTGATTATATATTAGAAAATAATTTTAATATACTTTTCCATTTTAATGATATTTATAAGAAGTATGTTTTAACTATTAATGATAAGACTTTCTTAAATATAATGAAGAAATTTTATAATTTATATGGTAAAGATAGTCAGGTTGATTCTTATAAGAAACATTTTTTAGCGGAGTATTTTCTTGATAAAAAGATTAGTGATGTTGATAAGATTGGATATAATTCTTCGCAATATATTGTTGGTTATATTGATTATATGCCTTATTCTGGGGGTGAATCTTCGGAATTTGTTGGTACTTTGTCTAATTATTTAAGTAGTTTTGAAGATATTTATGATGTTGATTTTAAATTGTATAGGTATAATAGTGTTAATGAGCTTAAGACTGCTTTATCTCATGGAGAGGTTGATTTGGCTTTTGCTAATTTTAATACTAAAAATATGAATATTGATATTATTAATACACCTTCTTTGTTTGAAGAGGAATATGTTATTTTATCTAAAGATAAGTTTATCGCTGATTCTATTAAGAGTTTAAAAGGTAAAGATGTTACTACGATAAATGGTACTTTTATTAATGATTTACTTACTAGTAATGGTATTAAATATACTCTTTATGATAATTCCTCTGAACTTATAAAGCATATTGGTAATAATATTGTTGTTATTGATAAGGATATGTATGAATATTATAGAAATACTAAGTTTAGTGATTTTTATGAAATATATACTGGTACTTTATATGCTGATTATACTTTTGTTATTAGAGATGTTAATAAGAATAAGATTTTTGCGGATATGTTTAGTTATTATGTATCCACTGTAAGTTATAATACTATTCGCTATGATTATAATATTAATTCTAATGTACATGATTTTAATCTTCTTTTGATTTTCTTGATAAGTGTAGTTTTAGTTCTTGGTATTTTTGCTTTGATTATAATTATTAAAAAGAAAAAGAATAATGAAAAAGTACTTAAGAATAATGAAAAGCTTAAATACGTTGATGCTATGACTTCTTTAAAAAATAGACTTTATTTGAATTGTAAGATTAAGGAATGGGATGATAATGTTATTTATCCTCAGGCATTTGTAGTGATTGATCTTAATAATCTTAAGGATATTAATGATAGTCATGGTCATGAAGAGGGAGATATTATTATTAAAAAGGCCGCTAGTATTTTGATTGTTAATCAAGAACCTAATACTGACGTTATTAGAACTGATGGTAATGAATTTTTAATATATATGGTTGGTTATAGTGAGAAAGATGTTGTTAATTATACTAGAAGAATATACAAGGAATTAAAAGAGCTTCCTTATGGTTTTGGGGCTTCAGTTGGTTATAGTATGATAATGGATGATGTTAAGACAGTTGATGATGCTATTAATGAGGCTATTTTAGATATGAAGAATAATAAGAAAAATAGTAAGTGAGTGATATTATGTTCTCTTTAAAAAGCATTAAAAGATATTTTAGTAAGCTTATTAAAATTCTAAGTTTAAAAGAACTTAGAATTTTACCTGCTTACTTATCATATAGTTTTGTTTTGGCTGTTATTCCTATTGCCACTATTATTGTTATAGTGGCTGGTTATTTTTCGATATCTATTGATAGTATTATTAATCTTATTAATGAATTTTTACCTAGTTATGCTAGTGATATTGTAGTGGGAGTTATTTCGGGTAAGGATTTTGATATTTCAGTTGGTGTTTTAAATATTTTTACTTTTATTGCCGCTGCTAATGGTATGTATGCTATTGTTAGTGCTTCTAATGATTTGTATAAAATTGAAAATTCTTCACAAATTAAAGATAGATTTAGGGCTTTTATAATACTACTTATTATTATTAGTGCAATTCTTTTTCTTATCTTGGTACCTATGCTTGGCGATAAGATTATATTACTTTTAGGAAGATATGAATCTTTGAATAAGATAGTGGAAAATATACTGCTTATATATAAGGCTATTAAATGGCCTATTACATTTTTATTTATTTTCTTTAATATTAGACTTATATATTCTATTGCTCCTTCATATAGAATTGATAAGAGTAGTACTACTTTAGGAGCTTTTATTACTACTGTTGGCTGGGTTATTGCTACCGCTATATTTAGTTATTATATTAAATATTTTGCTAAATATGATTTAATATATGGTGGTTTATCTAGTATTATTATGCTTCTTATTTGGTTTTATATTTTGAGCTTTATTTTGATACTTGGTATTGTTATTAATTCTACGGAGTATAATAAAAAGTAAAAGAGATATAATATGTATGGATACATTAATAGTATTACTTAGTATCCTTTTCACAGACTATGGTGTTTATATGTAGTAATACTATTTTCTCCTTAGTTTGAAGTCTTACATGGCTTAAGTGAGCATTATGGCTCACTTTTTTTAGTTTATAATTGTTTTTATGGTTATGTTATGTTAAAATTATATAGAAGGATAGTGGTATTATGAATATAATTGATATTATTCTTAAAAAGAAGAATAAAGAGGAACTTACAGAAGAAGAAATTAAATATGTAGTAGAGGGATTTACTAATGGTTCTATTTGTGACTATCAGATGTCTTCTTTACTTATGGCTATTACTATTAATGATATGACTGATAATGAAGTTATTTATTTAACTAAGTATATGATGTTATCTGGTAATACTATTGATTTGAGTTTTTTGAATAATGTAGTTGATAAGCATTCTACTGGTGGTGTAGGTGATAAGACTACTTTGATTATTGCTCCTATTGTTGCGGCATGCTCTTGTAAGGTAGCTAAGATGAGTGGTAAGGGGCTTGGATATACTGGTGGTACTATTGATAAGTTAGAATCTATACCTGGATTTAGAACTAATCTTAGTAAAGATGAATTTATTCATGAAATTGAAGATATTGGTATGGCTATAACTAGTCAAACTGATGATGTTGCTTTAGCTGATAAAAAGATATATGCTCTTAGAGATGTTACTGGTACGACGGAATCTATTCCACTTATTGCTTCTTCGATTATGAGTAAAAAGATTGCTTCGGGATCTAAAAAACTTGTTATTGATCTTAAAGTTGGTGAGGGTGCTTTGGTTAAAGATATAGAGTCCGCTAGGAGACTTGGTAATCTTATGATTAAGATAGGTAAAGAGAATGGTATGGAAGTTATATGTCTTCTTACTAATATGAATATTCCTCTTGGTAATAATGTTGGTAATTCTTTAGAGGTATTAGAGGCTATTAATACTTTATATTATAATAAAGAGAGTAATTTACAAAAGTTATGTATTAGTCTTGCTAGTTATATGGTATCTTTGGGAAGGAATATTTCTTATGAAGAAGCTAATAATATGGTATTAGATGCTATTAGAAGTAAGAAGGCTTATAATAAGTTTTTAGAGTTTGTACTTTATCAACATGGTGATATTACTAAGCTTCCTAAAAGTAATAAGATATATGAGATTAAGAGTGATACTTCTGGTTATTTGACGGATATTTCTTCTTTAGAGATTGCTAAGTTATCTATGCATTTAGGGGCAGGTCGTCAAAATAAGGATGATAAGATTGATTATTCTGCTGGTATTATTATTAATAAAAATATTAATGATTATGTTAATATTAATGATACTATTTTAACTTTATATACAAATAAGGATGTTCCTTTATTTGATAAGAATAAGTTATTTAAGATTAGTGATAATATAAATAATGATAATAGTAGTCTTATTTATGAAATTATTAAATAGTTTTATGAAATTATTAAATAGTAGTATTTACAAAATATTTAAAATATAGTATTATATATGACATGAAAGAAGGTATAAAATGGAAAATATGACAATGGATAAAATGGTTAATTTTTGTAAACAATATGGTTTTATATTTCAAGGTAGTGAGATATATGGTGGTCTTGCTAATACTTGGGATTATGGTCCTTTAGGTAGAGAGGTTAAGGAAAATATTAAGAAGGCATGGCATAAGAAATTTATTGAGGAGCATGTTAATAGTTATGGTCTTGATGCTGCTATACTTATGAATCCTAATGTATGGGTTGCTTCTGGTCATGTTGCTAGTTTTTCTGATCCTTTGATAGATTGTAAGAAGTGTAAAACTAGACATAGAGCTGATAAACTTATAGAAGAGTTTACTCATGGAGAAGAGACTGGTGATGGTTGGGACAATGAGAAGTTAGAAAGATATATTAGTGATAATAATATTCCTTGTCCTAAGTGTGGAAAGAGTGATTTTACTAAGATACGTAAATTTAATTTGTTATTTGAAACACATATGGGTGTTACTTCTGATTCTTCTAGTTTGGTTTATTTAAGAGGAGAGACCGCTCAAGGTATATTTGTTAACTTTAATAATGTTTTAAGAAGTATGAGAGCTAAAGTACCTTTTGGTATTGGACAGATTGGTAAAGCTTTTAGAAATGAGATAACTCCTGGTAATTTTATTTTTAGAACTCGTGAGTTTGAACAAATGGAATATGAATTTTTCTGCAGACCTGGTAGTGATTTAGAATGGTTTTCTTATTGGAAAAGTCATTGTTTAGATTTCTTAAAAGAAATTGGTATTAGAGAAGAGAATTTGAGATATCGTGATCATGCTAAAGAAGAATTAGTTTTCTATAGTAAGGCTACTACTGATATTGAATATAAATATCCTATGGGATGGGGAGAATTATGGGGAATAGCGGATCGTACTGACTATGATTTGACTGTACATCAAGAACATTCTAAAACGGATATGAGATATTTAGATCCAGAGACTAACGAAAAATATTTACCTTATGTTATTGAACCTTCAGTAGGTGTAGATAGATTATTGCTTGCGGTACTTTGTGATGCATATAATGAAGATGTACTTGATGATGGAACTACTCGTGAGGTTTTAAAAATACATCCTTATTTGGCACCATATAAAGCATGTGTTCTTCCGTTAGTAAAGAAATATCATAGTGAAAAGGCTATGGAAATATATAATATGCTTGCTAAATCTTTTATGGTTACTTATGATGAATCTGGTAGTATTGGTAAGAGATATAGAAGAAGTGATGCTATTGGTACTCCTTATTGTATTACTATTGATGAAGATACTATTAATAATGGTACAGTTACTATAAGGGATAGGGATACTATGGAGCAGACTACTGTTAAAGTAGAGGAACTTACTAAATATATTGAGGATAGGATTAAGTTTTAAAGAATAAAGTATGTTGTTCTAGGATAAAATCACAAATTAACGTTTAATAGAGAGAATGAAAAATTCTCTCTATTTCATTTTCTAAATTCATACCTAGAATTTGCCTTGCACTGTTTACACTAAGTTTATATTCATCTTTAATTATTTTTATTATTTCCAAGCAAAATCTTCTAATATTATTTAAATTCTTTTGACTATTTTCAATATAACTTTTATTATTATCTTTTTTAAATACACTATCTAAATACCAATGTAAATTATTTTCTATTTGCCATTTACTTCTTATTACTTTAGATAATTGCTCTACATATTTTGAATCAATATCTGATATAAAATATCTTTCTTCAACAAGTTTATCATTAATATATTTTTTAATATATTCAATTGACTTTAATTGTAAAATAGTATTCTCTTCTTTCTTTTTTATTTTGATTAGTTTTATAACATAAACGATAAAAAATATAAACTAGAATTGATAATTCAATAAAGAAAAGTGAAAATTTCTTTGTATTTCAACAAAAAATCAAGAAAATATGTTATACTATAAATGTGGTTGTTATTATGGCAACATTTGAAGATTTGAAGAATTTGAGGATAGATAGCAATATTTTATTCATGGTACTAACAATGATGATGTAGAAAGTTTTTTAATAAAGGATTATTGTCGAAATATGGTTGTAAAATTACAGCAACTATGACACCTATTAGTAATGAAAATATAGAGAAACTCGGAATAAAAACTATAGAAGAAAATTATGCTCAAATACATGGTTTTAAACATTATTATTTAATAAAAATATCTAAATATTATGATACATAGAGATGATAGTATAGAGTCACCAATTCTAATTTGAATTCCTACTAATGTTATGCTTATGGAGATTTAAAGATATCAACAAAGTTTACAAGATACTATGATGGCTGATATATCCGATATTACGCCATATAAATGTAATATTAGTGGAAAAATAGACATTTAAGAGATACATATTTGACAGCTGAAAGAGAATATGTATCAGGATTGTTAAAAAATGAAGGTATGAGAGAACTTAGTGTAGAAATTAATCAAAATCCACCTGAAATGTTATTTGCAATGGCGCAAAGTCTTGTTGAAAAAAGTTGAAATGGAGCAAATACCGGTTGAACAAATGGTAAGAGCAGAATAACAATTGACTGTATTGTTATCAGCAATTCAAGATAAAGTTTTAACGAAAGGCTTAATTTTAACGCCTAATGGTTGTGAAAAAAGTGGATAATTTTTAAAAGTGGGGTGTAATTCCTATGGAGTCCAATAATGTACATTTGCTTCCACATAATGAAGAGGCATTTATTAAATTAAAAAAATGTTTAGAGGATAATCAACTTGTTGCAATTAATCATGCAACAGGAACAGGGAAATCATTTATTATATTAAAATATTTATATGAAAATAAAGATAAAAGAATTTTATTTTTATCTCCAAGTTATCCTATAAATGACCAATTATTGCAGGAACATACAAAGGAGCTAAGTATCGATGTTAAAGAATTTAGTAAGATTGATACTTTAATATATAGAAGTTTATTAAAAATGAATATGGATGAACTTGCAAGAAATTATGACATTATAGTTTTAGATGAATATCATCGATGTGGTGCTAAAAAATGGGGAATAAAAGTAAATGAATTACTTGAGTGTGTCAAACAAAAACATCCAGAAACAAAAGTTATTGGTACAACGGCTACTGAAATAAGATATTTAGATAATGAAAGAAATATGAATAATATTTTGTTTGATGGTGTTTGTGCATCAACTTTAACGCTTGCAGATGCGATGTTAAGAGAAATATTGCCTGTTCCTATATATATTAATTCTTTGGTTGAATTGAGTGTGGAATATGAAAGAACTATAGGAAAAGTTTATAAAAAATCTTTATATGATAGAGAACGAAATTATTATTTACAATTAGTTGCAGGAATTAGAAGTCAAATAGATGAAATTATTAATAAAGAGAAAAATATAGGTCAATATATAAAAAGAAATGGTAAACATTTAATATTTTCTTCTACTATTGACAATATAGAAAAAGATAAAGTAATAATAGATAAATTACTTAATTGTAGGCATAATGAATATGTTGTCCATGCTAAAAAAACAAAAGAAGAGAATGCGAGAACATTAAAAGAGTTTAGATATGATAGTAATCCTGCTACTTTATATTGTATAAATATTTTAAACGAAGGTGTTCATGTTAAAGGTGTTGATTCAATATTTATGTTAAGACCAACAACATCTCCTATTATATTTTTTCAGCAATTAGGTAGATTACTATCTTATTCTAGGCGAAAAGATAAAGTAGTTGTATTTGATTTAGTTAATAATATTAGACAAAGTCCACACATCTATCAATTATATATAGATTTATATCAAAGGGCAAATGAATTAATCAAAAGTGATCCTGATAATAGGGATAGATATTTAAATATTGTTAAGAGATTTAAAATTGTTGATGCAACAAGTAAAATATATGATAAATTAGATATATTAAATAATGCTTTGTCAAAAGAAAAATTTTATAAGAAAAGAATTGACTTTGTTATTGAAATTTTACAAAAAAATGGTCATGCTAATGAAATAGAAGAAAAAATTGCAAAAATGGATTTGTTTAAATACTACAAATATATAACTTTAGAACAATTTAGAATTATAAAAACACTTGATGTTAATAAACCATCTATTTTCAACTTATCTGAAGATGGATTTGTTGAAATGTTAAACGGTGAAGAGAACATTTATAAAAAAGAAAAGAAATTAGCAATATTGATTGTCAATAGAATAAATGCTTTTTATGAAAATAATAGATATTTTCCTAGTATATTGGGACAAAGTACAGAAGAATGTATTATTGCAAGAGATTTGATGGAAGTGTATGATGGAGAAGAACTTAATGAAAACATTTTTGAAGATAAAAATATTGATAATTTAACAGAGTATGAAAAAATTGTTTATGGTATATCCAAAAATATAAATTATAATTTATTATATGACGAAATAAATAAATTAATTGAAAATAATCTTGATATTTCTTCATCTATTATAAATTTAATTCAAAGTCAAAATACAGAAATTTCAAAAATATATTTTGATATAGTATTAAAATATAATTCTAATAGGGTAAAAAGCAAAATAAATAGTGATAAAATGTTTGCTGAAGAAATGTCGGCAGAAGAAGAAGCAAATTTGAAAGTATTATATACTCAAGATTATGAAAATATTGCTAAAGAATGTATGTTAGAAATAAAAAACTATGATACTGTTGAAGAGTATTTAAAAAAGCTTTCTGAAGAAATTATTGCATATATAAATGAAACAAAACAAATGCCTGTTTACTATATGCCAGGTGTTAATGATAGTGAATTAAAGCAAATGAGAATGTTATATGTTAAAAAAATGATATTTTATTCCGAATTACAAACTTTAGGTTATATTAGTCTATTTGACAAGGTATATGATTCGGTACAAATGGAATTAGCAATATTAAATAAGGCTCGCGTATTGGAAAAATTGGTGGAATTTTTAAAAACACACAATGGAGATATGCCATCATTAAGTATTAGAGGCGATAGGAGATTAGCACTTGAATTCAATAGAATTAAATCTATTTTAGATGAAGAAGATATCGATTTAATTAATTTATATAAATCGGATGATAGAACAAGAAAAGTAGTAATAAGATATATTACTTTTGTAAAAAAATATAAGAGATATCCTTTAACTACAGCAACTGATGAAGAAGAAAAAGAATTATTAAATGATTATACAAGAAATCAATTGTATTTTAGTGAAGCGGATAAAAAGCTGATAAATAATTTAAAGAAGGTTGTTAGTTCAAAGGAAGCTATGCAAAATGCGTATACAGAAATGTTAAAACAAAAGAAAAGGAGATAAGTAAAAATGTTAGAAGAAGTAGAATTATATGTGTATGATAAGTACATTAAAGGAATGATTGTGGAAGATAATGGTGTAAAGAAAATTCCTAAAGAGGAATTAGAAAAATTAAAACTATCCCCACATGAAAAAAACTTTATTATGTATATAATAAATAAACAAAAAATTAAAGTAACTGAAGAAAAGATTACAAGAGCAGATAGAAGTCCATATGTAAGAGATAATAATTATGGTGACATTCAAACATATGATTTACAAAAGATGGATGAACCTGTTATGTCAAAAATTGAACACACACCAACAAATGAGAAAGCGTTTGAAGATTATAATGAATTAGATGAATATTTAGAAACAAGATTTATTCCTACTTATGTGTTGTTGAAACAAAGAAAAAATGCTAATGGTGAAATAGAACATTTTCCATCAATTAGATTACAACATATTATGGCATTAAAATTAAGCGAGGCAGAACTCGAACATGTAATGAATTATCTAAAAGAAAAAAATATTCGTGTTGGTGGCAAAGGTGCTACATTGGATAAGGAATTTGAAAATTATGATTATGTAATAACATATAAAGAAAGCGCTTTACCATTAAGTGTTCCTTCAAATGTAACACTACAAAAAATTAGATTATATAAGCAAAATGGCGATCAAAAATTAAGAGAAGAAATTATTACAGATAATATGAGATTAGTTCCTTATGTAGCGTATAGATATGCTATATCTACTAATATTAATCAACATGAACTAGAAAGTTATGGATATGAAGGTCTTATATTAGCATTAGAAAACTTTGATATTAATAATGGAAGTACATTTTCAGTTTATGCAGTCGCCTATATTAGAGGACATGTTTTAAATGGCATTCAAGAAATTATGCAAGGAAAAAAAGATAATTTCTATTATGATTATGTTAATGCTAAAAGTGCTGTAGAAAAAGAATATGGGTTAACATTATCGGAAGCACCAGAACTTGTAGAAGATGTAGTAGATTTACTAGTTGCAACAGGTAAAATTAAAGGCAATGATGGTGCAAAGGAATATGCTAGAATGAGAATTATATCTATGGCAATTGGTAATGCAAGCTTAGATGATGAAGAATTAGTAGAAGAATTGATTGGTTCTGGTCAATTAGTGGATACTCATGATTATACAGAAGAAATATTAAATACAATGTCTAGACAAGAAATAGAACATGCATTAGATACTTTAACAGTTAGAGAAGGTGAAATATTAAGGTTAAGGTTTGGCTTTTATGATGGAATACCAAAAACGTTAGAAGAAGTAGCAAAAGTATTAAATTTACCTGAACAGAGGATTAGACAAATAGAAGCAAAAGCTTTAAGAAAATTAAGACACCCAATTAGGTCAAAAAATTTAAGAGGAATAGATTTTGAAACACAAAAATATGGTAGATAATTATGATATAAAATTTCAAAATTAACTAACAAATTTCAGGATAAAATCATAAATTAACGTTTAATAGAGAGAATGAAAAATTCTCTTTATTTCATTTTCTAAATTCATACCTAGAATTTGCCTTGCGCTGTTTATACTAATTTTATATTCATCTTTAATTCTTTTTATTATTTCTAAGCAAAATCTTCTAATATTATTTAAATTCTTTTGACTGTTTGAATCTTAGTCCATCTTCTTGATATAGATTATCAGATAGTTTTATTTTTATTTTCTTTGGTGTTATATTTATAACTTTTCCTATTTCTAATCCTTGATGATTTGATGATGTTGTAAATAGTAATAGAAATGCAGGACCTATAATTCTTGCTTATAATAATTATTTTATTAAAAAAGTAGAAGAGTATAAGATGGATGATTTAAGATATAATTTTAATGGTGTAATAATTTCTAGATATAAGGTACTTAGAATTTATGAAACTTTAATTAAGAATCATATGGCAGGTACTTTGGGGGCAATAAAATATGCTATATGTAAAAATAGTATTTTAACTGAAGAGCAGTATAGAAATATAGAAGATTGTCTAGAAAAAGTTTATGGTAAGGATTTGAGAGGGGTAGCTAGAAGATGATTGATTTCTTAAAGAGGGTAAATATAAGTGATAGTACATTGATTGAGATGATGAAGAATAATAATGAAGCGATATTATTTAATTTATCATGTAATGAAGATGATGCTTTAAAAATTATTAATTATATGCAAAGTATAGGTATTAATGATATTGATGATTTACTAATATATAGAATTGATATATTTACTATATTGTTTGAACAATTTATTAAGAAAATATCAAAGTTTAATATACCTTTATTAGTTGAATATGTTAATTCTGATTATACAAATATTGATATTATTAACAGATAGTTATTGACAAAAAAAAGAAATAGTCATATAATATATTCATATTCAAAGCAATGAGAAGGACAAGATTATATATATTTTATTTATAGAGAGTTAGTGGTTGGTGTAAACTAATAATGGAAATATATAATTACTACCTTTGAGTGTACTCGAAAGAGATTACCGGGTAAAACCGTTATCATAATTAAGACCAAATAAGGATGGTACCGAGATGTATTCTCTCCTTTAAGTGGTCTTTTTTTATTTATAGGAGGTTAGTATGAATATTAAAGGATATGTACCAGTAGAGGTACAGGGTAATAGAGATTATTTATGGTATTTAGGTGTTTTAAATTTGAATTTGAGTGAATTATTAGAATTGAGAGAGGAATTAAGATGGTTCGGTGCTAATTCTGATTCTATTAGAATATTAGATGGATATATTAGAATGAAGTATAATATTTATGTTAATAATGATCATTATTATGATAATGATGGTTTTGGATATAGAAGAGAAATTAAGAAAGAAACTAAGATTAGAAAGATGAATAAGAAAAGGAAATCAAAGGAAAGGAATGGTAAATATGGTAAATATTAAAGAAAATGAAGATTTAAGTAAATTAAATCATTCTTGTGCACATTTACTTGCACAAGCTGTAAAACATTTATATCCTAATGCTAAGTTTTGGGTAGGTCCTGTAATAGAGGATGGCTTCTATTATGATATTGACTTAGGAGAAGATGCTATTAAAGAAGATGATTTGCCTAAAATTGAAAAGGAAATGAAGAAGATTGTTAAGGATGGTAAAAGGATTGTAAGACATGAAATATCTAAAGATGAGGCTTTAGAAATGTTTCGTGATGATCCATATAAAATAGACTTAATTAGTAGAATGGATGAGAATGAAACGGTAATATCTTGTTATACACAAGGTGATTTTACTGATCTTTGTAGAGGACCTCATGTTGATACTGTAAAGGAACTAAAATATTTTAAGTTACTTAAGGTAAGTGGTGCTTATTGGAAGGCTGATTCTAATAATAAGATGCTTCAGAGAATATATGGGGTATGCTTTAGAAATGAAAAAGATCTAAATGACTACTTAAATGAACTTCAAGAAAAGAAAGAAAGAGATCATCGTAAGATTGGTAAGGATTTAAATATTTTTATGTCTCATGATTTAGTGGGAAAAGGAATGCCTTTATGGTTACCAAATGGTGCAATTGTCCGCAAAAACTTGGAAAATTATATTTATGCTAAGGAACAGAAATTGGGTTATTCACATGTATATACACCATGTGTTGGAACAACTAATTTATATAAGACTTCTGGACATTGGGATCATTATAAAGAGAATATGTTTCCTTCTATGAAGGTTGATGATGAGGAGTTTGTTTTAAGACCTATGAACTGTCCACATCATATGTTAATTTATGGTAATGCTATTCATTCTTATCGTGAACTTCCAATAAAAATAGGAGAATTTGCTACTGATTTTAGATATGAGGCTAGTGGTGCTGTAAAAGGTTTAGAAAGAGTTAGATGTATGTGTCAAAATGATGCTCATTTATTTGTTAGACCTGATCAAATTAAAGAACAATTTAAAGAGGTTGTTGGTCTTATACTTGATGTATATAAAGATTTTGGTATTGAAAATTATAAATTTAGATTATCTCTTAGAGACCCAGAAGATAAGCATAAATATTATGATGATGATGATATGTGGAATAAGGCTGAAAATGAACTTAGAGATGTATTAAATGAAATTGGGGTTTCATATACTGAGGCAATAGGGGAGGCTGCCTTCTACGGACCTAAACTTGATGTTGAAGTTAAGCCTGTTGTTGGACCTGAAGTTACTTTATCTACTTGTCAATTGGATTTCTTATTACCAAGAAGATTTAATTTATCTTATATTGATTCTAATGGTGAGAAACAAGTCCCTGTTGTTCTTCATAGAGCTATTTTTGGTACTTTTGATAGGTTTACTGCTTTTATTCTAGAGGAGACTAAAGGTGCTCTTCCATTATGGCTTAGTCCAGTACAAATAAATATTATTCCTGTTAATAATGAATATCATTTGGAGTATGCTAATAAGGTTCTTGATGAACTTAGAAGTGATGAATTTAGGGTTGAATTGGATTCTAGAGATGAAAAGATGGGATATAAGATAAGAGAATCACAAACTAAGAAGATACCTTATACTTTAGTACTTGGTAATAATGAAAGGGATAATAATACTATTACTTATCGTAAGTTTGGTAGTGATGATAGTACTACTGTAACATTAGAAGAGTTTAAATCTATGTTAGAAAAGCAAATAGAGGATAAGAAATAGAATTAAATTAAATGTAAAGCATTAGGAGATACTTTGCATTTTTTTTACTCATTTGCTATAATATTAATGGAGGTACTATGAAAGAGAAGGCACTTGAAATATTAAAGAAATTTGAGGATAATGGATATGATGCTTATATAGTTGGTGGTTATGTACGTGATACTCTTTTAAATAGAAAGACTAATGATATTGATATATGTACATCTGCTACTCCTAAGGATATATTAAATTTATTTGAAAATGTAAGTATATCTGATATTGAATATGGTAGTGTAGTGGTATCATATAAGGGATATAAATATGATATAACTACTTTTAGAAAAGAAATTAAGTATGAAAATAATAGGATTCCAGTTAATATTAAATATATTAAGAATATAAAGAAGGATTTATTGAGAAGGGATTTTACGGTAAATACTTTATGTATGAATAGTGATGGTAAGATACTTGATATTTTAAATGTTAAGAATGATTTGAATAATCATATACTTAGGACAGTTGGAAATCCTAGATATCGTATTAAAGAGGATTCTCTTAGAATACTTAGATGTATAAGATTTGCTACAATACTTGATTTTGATATTGAACCTAAGACTAAACATTTTTTATCTAAATATAGTTATCTTTTGAAAAGTTTATCGATGAATAGGAAAAAAGAGGAACTTGATTGTATATTTTTATCACAGAATAAGGAAAAGGGTATTAAGTTATTGATTGATTTAAGTTTAACTAATGCTTTGGATATTAATAAATTACCTAATATTAAGATATGTAATGATTTGATTGGTATTTGGTGTCAATTAGAGGTAGATGATATTTATCCATTTACTAAATTGGAAAAGAATCAGATGAAGGAATTAAGGGAATTGTTAAAGTATGATAAGCTTGATAATTATTTGTTATATAAATATGGTCCTTATCTTTGTACGGTATATGGAGAAATACGTGGTATATCTAAAAGAAAGATTAATACTATATATCAGGGATTACCTATTCATACTTCTAAGGATATTTTAATTAGGGGAAATGATATATCTGATATATTGAATAGGGAACCTGGTAAATATATTAAAGAGATACTTACTGATGTTGAAAGAAAAATATTGGATAAGGAATTAGATAATAATTATGATGATATTAAGAAGTATATACTAGATAATTATAAGTAATTATCTAGTATTTTTTTTTAATTTATACATAATAATTACTATGAAAAAAATATATTTGGTATTTATGATATTGTTACTGACTGGTTGTAGTAGTTATTATAGGAAAGAAGAGGATTACAATTATTTATCTAATAATTCTATTAGATTTATTAGAGATGATACTACTTGTTTTCTTATTAATAGGAATGATATATATTATTTATTATATTTTGATTATTTTGATAGTGATATATATAGTGATTATTATATTGATTTGAATGATATTGATAGTGGTATTGTTATAAATGACTTGGTTATTAAGAGGAATGATAAGATAGAAATAAATATTGATAATTATAATTTTTGTATATATATTAAAGAACTTGATAGGGATAATTATGGTAATTGTGATTTTTTATATTTATATAATATTGATGATGATTTTTATATTACTTTAAGTAATGATATGTATATACTTTTTTATGATAGTTATACTAGGTTTAATTATAGGTTTATGTATCATTTATCTTTAGTATGGGTTGATTCTTATACGATAGATAAATCTTCTTATTTGACTATGACTATAAGGGATAATAATTTTATTATAACAACGGATAAAATAAGAGGAAAAACTATTCACAAAAAGGGAAAATCATAGTATAATAGGCTAAAGGATGTGATAAATATATGTCTAAGAAAAGTGTATTTATATTACTTATGGTATTTATTGTATTAATACTTGGTATATATATTTATCCTTCTATTAAGAATGATAATTATCAAAAGAGATTGATTAGTGATATATATAAGAATACTGATATTAAGAATATTGAATATTTGAATAAAGATAATAATTATTATGTTGTTAAAGATCGTGATAAGGTAATTGTACTTGATTTGAATTATGAAGAGGTATATAGTATAGATAAGAGTAAGTTAAAGGATAATGATTTGGATTTGGTTTATAGAAGAAATAATTTATATTATGAAGAAAAAATAAGAGATGGTGATAATTTGACTTATAATTTTTATAATATAGATAATAATGAATTAGCTTATCAAGTGTTATTAGGAGGTAATGATGGATAATATTGAGAAATTATTAAAAGATAGACCGATAATTGTACCTAGATATTTGTTTAATTATTATTTGAGATTGGGTATTACTGCTGAGGAATTAATAGTACTTATATTTATTATTGATAAAGGGGATATGATTGTATATAATCCGGAAGAAATAGCTATTAATTTGGGAATGGATAAGTTTAAGGTTATGGAAATTCTTAGTAGTTTGGATGAAAAGAAGATAATATCTATTACTTTAGAGAAGAATAGTGATGGAAAGAGTGAAGAGTATATATCACTTGATTTATTATATAAGAAGATTGTTGGTTTGATTATTGATAATAAGAAGGAAAAGACACTGGATAATAGTGATATTTTTAGTACTTTTGAAAATGAGTTTGGTAGACCTATATCTTCGATGGAATGTCAGATTATTAAGGGATGGATTGATGATAATTTTTCTCATGAGTTAATTATGGAAGCTTTGAAGGAAGCTATTTATAATGGGGTTACTAGTCTTCGCTATATTGAAACTATTTTATATAATTGGCGTAAAAAGGGTTATAAGAGTAAAAATGATGTTATGGAAGCTAAAAATAAGGCTAGGGAAAGTAGAAAAGAGGAAACTAAGGATGTTTTCTTCTATGACTGGTTAAATGATGATTAATAGAATAATTGATTATTTAGATGAATTGTTTCCTAATCCTAGATGTGAACTTGAATATACAAAAGATTATGAATTATTGATGGCAATAGTAATGAGTGCTCAAACTACTGATAAGAGGGTAAATGAGGTAAATAGGGTATTATTTAATAGATACAAGTCTATTTATGATATTGCTAATGCTGATATTAAGGATATTGAGAAGATAATTAAGCCTATTGGTACTTATAAAAAGAAAAGTATATTTATTAAGGAAATTGCTAATAGATTGATAAATGATAATATGATGCCTATTCCTAATAATAGGGGGTATTTAGAAACTCTTCCTGGAGTGGGTAGAAAGACGGTGAATGTTTTTTTATCTGTTATATATAATGAACCTGCCATAGCGGTGGATACGCATGTTAATAGGGTTAGTAAAAGACTTGGACTAGCTAATGAAAGTGATGATGTAATTGTTGTGGAAAAGAAGCTTATGAAGAGAATTCCTGAGGATAAATGGAATAGGGTACATCATCAGTTGGTGTTTTTTGGTAGATATAAGTGTAAGGCTATTAATCCGATATGTGATGATTGTAAATTGAAGGATATGTGTAAATATTATTCTATGCACTCTAAGCCTAGGTCTTAGAGTGTTATTTTAAGTCTATTATGATAGTCTTAAAATAAATATTTTGGGTGTTGAATTAAAGGATGATATGATATGAAGTTTAAAAGAATATATGTAGAAATAACTAATGTTTGTAATTTGAGTTGTTCTTTTTGTAGTCTTACTAGAAGTGATAAAAGGGAAATGACTCCTGATGAATTTGAGATTGTTATGAGAAAGATATGTGATTATACTGATTATGTATATCTTTATGTTAAGGGAGAACCTCTTACACATCATTATTTGGATGATATTCTTGGTATTTGTAAGAAATATAAGAAAAGAGTATGTATTACTACTAATGGGGTGTTTATTAGAGATAAACTAGATGTACTTAATAAGTATGATAATATTTATCAGATTAATATATCTCTTCATAGTGAGAATAATAAGAGTAATTATATAGATGATATTTTTTATAGTGTTGATAAGTTATTTTGTTATGTTAGTTATAGATTTTGGACATTGGATAAAAGTATGGATACTTTAAATAATAAGTATTTAGATATGATTAGGAATAAATATAATGTTCTTGAATTATATGATAAGATGAAACTTGAGGATAATGTATATTTGAGTTTGGATAGTAAGTTTGATTGGCCTAGTACTTATAATGAGTATTATAATGAAAATGGTACTTGTCTTGGTGGTAAAAAACAGATTGCTATTCTTGCTTCAGGGACTGTCTGTGTTTGTTGCTTGGATGCTGAAGGTGAGAGTAATCTTGGTAATATTTTTGATATGAATATGGAAGATATTCTTAGTAGTGATAAATATTTAAATACTATTAAAGGTTTTAATAGTAATAAGGTCTATTTAGATATATGTAAACATTGTTCATATAAAGATAGATTTTGTAAATAATAAGTAAAGAAATGGTAAAAGAGTTTTTACTTTTTTTCTTTTGTGGTATACTAATATGTAAGAGAGGTATTAATATGTGTGGAATTAATGGAATTATAAGTAAAGAAAAAAATAAAGATAAATTAATTAAAGAAATGAATAATAGAATTATACATCGTGGTCCGGATGCTGAAGGTATTTATGTAGATGATTATGTGGCTTTGGGACAAAGAAGATTATCTATAATTGATATAAAGGGTGGAGATCAACCTATATATAATGAAGATAAGAGTGTTTTGATTGTATATAATGGTGAAGTATATAATTATAAGGAATTAAAAGAAGAGTTGAAGGAATATAAATTTACCACTAATACTGATACTGAGGTAATACTTCATGGTTATGAAAAATGGGGTCATGAGTTACTTAATAAGCTTAGAGGTATGTTTGCTTTTGCTATTTATGATAAGAATAAAGATGAGGTTTTTATAGCTAGAGATCAATTTGGTATTAAACCTTTGTATTATTATAAGAATAATGATGTTATTTTATTTGGATCCGAGATTAAGAGTTTTTTAGCTCATCCTAAATTTATAAAGGAACTTAATAAGGAATTATTGGGACCTTATTTGACTTTTAGCTTTACTCCTACGGATGAGACGTTTTTTAGGAATGTTTATAGATTACCTGGGGGTAATTATATGACTATTAATGTTAAGAATGGTGATATTAAGATTAATAGGTATTTTAATGTTTCTTTTTCTTCTTCTAAAGATAGTTTTGATGAGATGGTAGATAAGATATCTAATGTTATGGAAGATTCTACTAAACATCATTTGATTAGTGATGTTGAGGTTGGTTCATTTCTTTCTAGTGGTGTTGATTCTTCTTATTTGGTTAGTTTAGCTAGACCTGATAAAACTTATACTATTGGTTTTGATTTGGCTAAATATAGTGAAATTGATTATGCTAAAGATTTGACTGATAAGTTAAAGATAAAGAATATTAGTGAAAAGATATCTAAAGAGGAATATATGAAAGCTATTCCAGATGTTTATTATCATATGGATGAACCTACTGCGGATGGTTGTGCTATTGCTGTTTATTTTTTATCTAGATTAGCTAGTCGTGATGTTAAAGTTGTTTTATCTGGTGAAGGTGCTGATGAGTTTTTTGGTGGCTATAATAGTTATGATGATAATTTTTATACTAAGTTACCTCTATGGTTAAGGAAATCTTTTGCTGGTATATGTAAGGTATTGCCTAAGAATAAGATTACAAGATATATTATAAGAAGAGGTAAGTCTTTAGAGGATTCTTATGTTAGTATTAATAGAACGTATTATGATGATGAACTTAAAGATGTATTGAATAGTGATAATTATATTAAGAATAGGGATATAACTAAAGATATATATGAAGAGTATAAGGATTATAATAAGCTTGATAAGATGCTTGCTGTTGATATTAGATATTGGCTTAGTAATAATATTTTGACTATAGTAGATAAGATGACAATGGCTCATTCTATTGAATCTAGAGTACCTTTTACGGATATGGAAGTGTTTAAGATTTCTTCGATGTTGCCTAGAAAATATAAGGTATCTGATGGTACTACTAAAGTTGCTTTAAGAAATGCCGCTAAAAGGGTTATTCCTAATGATGCTTATAAGAAGAAAAAACTTGGTTTTCCTGTACCTATAAGGGAATGGATTAGAGAAGATGATTTTTATAATGAGATTAAGAATACTTTTAATACGGATATTGCTAAGGAGTTATTTAATAATGATTATTTATTAAGAATATTAGATGAACATAAGAATAGGGTAAAGGATAATTATAGGCGTATTTGGGCTGTTTATAGTTTCTTGAAATGGTATGATGAGTATTTTGTATTAAGATAGAATTTATTTTCTATCTTTTATTTTTGTTTGATATATAGTATAATGGTTAAGAAGAGGTGTGAGATGAAAAAATGGAAATTTAAAGATAATATATTATTAATAATTGCTTCACTTATATTATTATTATCTATATATTTGAAGGTTAATATATATAATTCTTCTTTTGATCAGTATATGTATAGTGTTCTTAAGATTTCTGGAGCAGGTGGACAACCAGTTAAGTTTATAAGTTATATTATTGCTTTCTTTGTTTTTGTAATAATATATGGGATATTTTTATTACCTACGATTGATTTTGATAAGAAGTTATATATAAGAAATAGTAAAAAGAAGGAAAAACAAATATTACCGATAAAAAATACTAAGAGATATAATAGAATAGTTCTTGCAATATCTATAATTTGTTTAGGAATAAGTGTTGGTTTTTTTGATTTTGCTTTTAATGGTTTAGTTAATAGTGATTTATTTAAGGATTATTATGTATCTGGTAATGATGTTAAGATAGATTTTCCTAATAAGAAGAGGAATTTGATATATATTTTTATGGAATCTACTGAAACTTCTAATGTTAGTAAAGCAAATGGTGGTACATTTGATGTTTCTATTATGCCTAATTTAGAAAATATGGCTTTGAATAATTTGAATTTTTCTAATAGTAATTTACTTGGTGGTGCTGAGGAGTCATATGGTACTAGTTGGACAGTGGCGGCGATGATTGCACAAACTTCGGGTGTTCCTTTAAAATTAAAAGTTGATGACTATGATAGTAATAGTACTAAATTTAGTAATATTGTTACTTTAGGTGATATTTTAAAAGATAATGGTTATAATAATTATTTGATGATAGGTTCTGATTCGGAGTTTGGTGGTAGGAAGGCTTATTTTAGTACTCATGGTTATGAGATAAGTGATTATTATACCGCTATTAAAGAAGGTAAAATAAGTAGTGATTATTATAAATGGTGGGGTTATGAAGATAAGAAGTTATTTACTTATGCTAAAGAGAAGTTAATGGAAATATCTAAAGATGATGAACCGTTTAATTTGACTTTATTAACTGCTGATACTCATTTTGCTGATGGTTATTTGGAGGATGATTGTGAAGAGGTATTTGATAATCATTATGCTAATTCTTTCTATTGTTCTGATAAAATGGTTAGTGATTTTATATCATGGGTTAAGGAACAAGATTTTTATGATAATACGACTATTATTATTACTGGTGATCATCCTACTATGCAGAATAATTTTTATAAGTTGGATAATGGGTATAAGAGAACTGTATTTAATACTTTTATTAATGTATATAATGATAATAATGTAAGAAATAAGAATAGGATATTTACTACGATGGATATGTTTCCTACTACGCTTGGAGCTATGGGAGTAAATATTGAGGGTAACAGGCTTGGTATTGGTACTAATTTGTTTTCTGATTCTAAGACTTTAGCTGAAGAAATGGGTATTGATAAGCTTAATACTGAGCTTAAAAAGAATTCAGCATATTATTATCAATATATTAGAAAAAATGAAGATAAAGAAAAGAAATAGACTTGCATTTGCAAGTCTATTTTGCTAATTTATTTTTATTGTTTTAGTAACACTATTTTTATATTTTAGTTTATATACAACACTATAAGTAATAGTGGCTTCTTCTCCAGATTCTAGATTATTGATAGCATCTTCTAAGTCATTTACTGTAAGTTTAGTAGTACCATTTAATTTGTATGTAATTAGTGAACTATTTGTTACATCTTCACCTTCAAAGGTTACTTTTATTCCTGAATCATTGTAAGAACCTTTATTGTAATTTGTTGTATTATCATTTAATGTTAATTCTAATTTATCACTATTTGAACCGCTACCACCTGTACTATTAATTGTTGTTGAAACACCATTACTAGCATTTGCTTTGAAATTACCATATTCGGCTTTTACTACTATTTCAATATTTCCACTAGTAGTAGGGTGATATATGTATTCAGTTTTTTCAGTAAATGCAATTCTATCTAAGTTTCCAGAAGGTGATTTTACATATATGCCAAATCCGTTTCCTCCTAGTGTGCTACTATTATAGTTTAGTCTTGCTTGTAAGTAATTAGCAGAACTTTTTCCAAATACGGAGTTGCTAAAATATTTTGTTAGGTAAGTTGAGCTAAGTACATCTGGTTCTTTCCAACTCCATGTTAGTTTATATCCTTCTGATGTTTTAGTACTTGATAGGTTAGTTACTTCATCTAGTTTTGCATATCTTTGCGATACTTCAGTAGGTTGTGTTCCTTTTTTAAAGTATTCGGTTACAACCATATCACTTGGTGTATATTCACTTGGTAGTTGTGCTGGCCATGTTTCTTTTTCAACTGTGGTAGCCACTACTGATGAAGGTATTTCCCATTCTTTTGTTGTTTTTGGTATATATTTCATTACTGAACGCATAACGGCATCTTTTGGAGCACTAGCACCACTTAGATAGTGACTACTATCGACTTTTTCATATCCATACCATAATGCTACTGAGTATTCTGGTGTGTAGGCAACAGTCCATAAGTCGTTAACGGCACTACTAGGAATTCCTAGGGCTTTTGTTGTGGCTTCCGATAAGTTTGATGTTCCTGTTTTGGCTGCTACTGTAGATCCAGCTATTTTTGCTCCACCATTGAATCCATAATCAACAGCGTATTTTAATACGTTGTTCATAAGATATGCTGTTGAATCTGACATAACTTTTTTCTTTTCTTCAGAGAAATCTACTGTTTCTCCGGTACTTCTATATTCTATTTTTGTTACAGCATGGGTTTCGATATGATATCCTCCATTAGCAAATGATGCATATGCTTCGGCCATGTCTAGTGGTGTAACGCCATATGCCATACCACCGATGGAGTAGGCTTCATTGATAACGTTATCTGCTCCAGTTTTTTCGTCTTTTTTATAGTTTTCTGATTTTGTACTATATGCAACATCTAATCCTAGATTATTAACAAAGGTAACAATATTCTTTTTATCTACTTGTTGGAAAGCTTTAAGAGCTGGTATGTTTCTTGATACACTAAGTGCTTGTCTTAGTGTGATTAATCCTTGATAACTACCATCCCAGTTTCCTATTTCTGGACCATTTGTATAAGTCCATGGTTCATCATTAAATAGGGTATATGTAGAGAAATCGTTATATTCCATACCTGGACCATAATCAAATATTGGTTTAGCGGTACTTCCTGGTTGTCTACGTGATTGTGTTGCGTAATTCCAATCTCCGGCATTACGATTACGACCTGCACCGATTGCTACGATTGTACCATCATTAACATTAGTAACAGCAACACCTGCTTGTACTGTATCATCAGCCCAAGTGTGATCTTCACCACTAAGTACTTTATTAATACCATCTTGAACTGTTCTATCCATAGCTGTATATATTTTCATTGATACTTGTGCTGGGTTATTACCTGTTTTATTTTCTACTTCTTCAATTACGGTATCAATGTAACCTTGATAATCACTTTGAGTACCACCACCAGCTAACATGCTTTCAACGCTAACATCTTCAGCCATTTTCTTTTCTTCTTCAGTTATGTATCCGTGTCTAACCATTAATGTTAGTACGGTATCTCTTCTTTTTGTTGCTGCTTCAGGATTTTTGTATGGATTATATCTATTAGGAGCTTGATACATGCCTGCTAATAGTGCTGCCTCTGGTAAACTTAGTTCGGAAACATTTTTACCAAAGTAATATTTACTGGCTTCTTCAACACCATAAACTGTTCCTCCTAAGCAACTGTCATTAACATACATTTCTAATATCTCATCTTTAGTATATTTTTTCTCTAAAAAGAATACTGATAAATATACATCTTGAAATTTTCTTACTATTTTCTTTATTTTATTTGTTTCAACAGTATCTTTTTTTGTTAGATTATTTTTTACTGTTTGCATTGTAAGAGTAGAAGCTCCACCGGCATCATCTTGACCTACAAGATTAAGAAGAGTTGCTTTCATAAATCTTGCCATATCAACACCATTGTGCTGGTAAAATCTTGAATCTTCAGTAGCCACAAGAGCATCTACTAGTACTTGAGGTAAATCATCAAAAGTAATAGATTCTCTTTTTTGAGCTCCTAAGGTAGCTATAACATTATTATCTTTATCATATATTACTGTTTGATCTTGATTTTTTAGTGCTTCTGGATCAAAAGAACCAGAACTTATAACAATGTATAGCATAAATAGGGCTGCTGCAAAAATACAGAATATAGCAAATCCTAAAATGATAATTAAGATTTTTCCTCTTATACTTTTATCTTTAAATTTTTCTTTTCCTATTATATTATTTTTCCTTTCGGTTTTATTATTTTCTTTCTTTCTACTACTATTAGTGCTTTTTGTAGTAGTTTTTTTCTTAGGTACTTTTTTCTTTGTACCATCAGAAATAGCTTTTTTTCTATCTCTAGAACTCACAAATTCAACTTCCTTTCTTTCTCTAAAATTTCTTTTTTCAATATTCTTCTTTTTTATATTTATACTATTTGAATTGAGATATACAATTAGTAATGGTGAGATAATTAATAGTACTAATGAACCTTTTATACCAAATGTAATGATACTTAATACTGTTATAGTTATATACATAATAATAATTATTAGTATCATTTTTCTATCTCATTGATTAGTTTATCAACTATTTTTATATAGTCAAGTCTAGGAGCATATTTGATATTTAGTTTGTAGCAGTTATTTTCAAAGTAGTCAAGTGGAATAGATTTTCTTTCTGTGTTATCTACATAATTTATTAAATTATTACCTGGAATAATAAAATCTTTATGTAAATTGTTAAATCTGACAATTAAAAAGACAATTCCTTGATGCTTTATTACTTTTCTAATATATGCTAGCTGATGCTCATGAATATTACTGATTGGGAAACTAGTACTACTATTAGTTTCTTTGGCATCGAATTCGATATAATAACCTTTATATACGCCATTATAATCTAATGTTGATTGGGTTTCAAAGAATCCATCAGTAATTCGCATATCCTTATAATTGGTTTTTGTTATTCTAATAGGGGTTGGCTTTTTATAAATAAGAGCAATATCATAAGTTAGATAGTATTTATTTGTTTCATTGATATCATTCTCAAGTCCCATACCTCTATTAGCGTAAGTACTATTAAAGTTAATTTTATAACTCATGGGATACCTCCCATATAAATTATACTATAAATAAGTAAAAAAATCTACATAATTGATAAAAGATTGGAAAATTGACATTTGCTGTGAAAAATAAAAATAGATCACTGTAAATGATCTATTAATCTAAATCTTTAGTAAGTATACCTATATTAACTAGACCTGAAAGTAGTACTAGAATATATACTATTCTTGTTAACATACTTTCGTCTCCGAAAAGGTATTCTACTAGGTTAAAGTTGAAAATACCTACTAAACCCCAGTTTATACATCCTATTATACTGATAACTAGAGCTATTTTATATAATGTGTTCATTAATAATATCCTCCTTTTTATAATATTTTCTGCAGAAAATTATAAATTATTCATCATATAAGAAATTTTATTTAATATAATTTAGAGAAAGAATAAGGAAGGTGAAGAATGAAAAAAAAGTTATTGTTTTTGATAATGATAATTGGTGTATTTGCTATTAGTGGATGTGGTAAAAATAGTGAGAGTGATGTTATTAAGGATTTAACTAAAAAAATTAATGATTCTAAAGCTTATTATGTTGATGGAACATTGGAAATTGTTAATAATGAAGATGTATATACTTATAATGTTAATGTATCATATAAAGAAAAAGATAATTATAAGGTTAGTTTGGTAAATACAGTTAATAATCATGAGCAAATTATTTTACGTAACTCTGATGGTGTATATGTTGTTACTCCTAGAATTAATAAGAGTTTTAAATTTCAAAGCGATTGGCCATATAATAATTCACAAGTTTATTTATTAGGACCTTTATTAGATGATATTGCTAATGATGCAAATAGGACATTTGAAAAGGTTAATGATGGTTCTAAGATTATTGTGGCCGCTAATTATCCAAATAATTCTAAATTGGTAAAACAAGAGATATTATTAGATAAGAGTAATAATATTAAAAAGGTAACTGTTTTTGATAATAATGGTACTGCGCAAATTACGATGAAATTTAATAAGATAGATTTAAATAGTAAGTTTAATGATAATTATTTTGATTTAAAACAAATAATTGATATTAAAGAAGATAATACAGATAATACTACAAATAGAGAGAACAATAGTGATGAGAATAAGAATACTACTGATAATAAAGTAGAAGATAATAGTACTACTGAAAATAATAATACTAATGTAAATGAGAATAAAAATACTAATGAGAATAAGAATGATGACAAGAAAAGTAGTGAAACTAAGCAAACTAGTTCTATTGAGGATGTAATTTATCCAATGTATATACCTACTAATACATATTTATCTAATAAAGAAAAGGTAAGCAAGGATGATGGTGAGAGACTTATATTAACTTTTGATGGGGATAATCCTTTTATGTTAATAGAGGAGACTGTTACTTATGAAAAAGAGCATTTGATAGTACCAACTTATGGTGAACTTGAGGTTATGGCTTCTACGGTAGCAATTGTAAATGACAATTCGGTTAATTGGATTGATAATAATATTGAATATTATGTTGTAAGTGATAAGTTATCTAAAAGTGAATTGTTAAATATAGCAAGAAGTATATCAGTACTTCCAGTAAGCAAGTGATTCTTGCTTCTTTTCTTTTTATAAAAAATTAACTTTTATAGTGAACACATGTACTAAAATGTGTTGACGCTGTAAAAACAAAATGATAACATTTTATGCAAGGGTGGCGAGGTTATATATAATTATTGTTTTTGTACGATAAAAAAAGGAGGTCTTATATGGAAGAAAATAAAAAAATTGCTATAATGGGTGGTAATACTGCCAAAATAGCAAAAGATGATCTTGAAAATAAACTTGGAGATAAGGTTATAACAAACAATAATAGTCAATATATTGATGAAAATAAAAGTAATTAATTTATTTTTTTAGAATATCCATAACATGAGAAGAAGCTCCAAGTAATTCTTTTCTTTCACAAGTTTTTAGATGATAATCGAGGTAAATAGAGAAAGTTTTATCGTCCATTTTATTTATAATACTTCTAAGATAATCACTAGGACCATCTTGAGCTAGTATTTTGATTCTTTTAAGATTGAGTTTATTTTTATATCTATTTATGTCTTCTAATCTTACCATACTATATAGATCGTTATTTTTAGGAGTAATGTGATAAGTTTTGTTAACAAGATTATTTTCTATAGAAGATATTATGTTATTGTCTCTAAAACCATGAGTAATAATAGCGTATTCATTCATATAATAACTAATAAAAATGAGACCTCCTTTTTTAATAATTCTTTTAGCTTCACTTAGGGCTTTTATTTTTTCTTCTTCACTAATTAGGTGATACATAGGTCCAAATAATATGGCAACATCAAAGGTATTATCTTTGAATCTTGATAGATCAGTGGCATTACCTTGACAGGCTTTTATATTATTATTCTTTTTTTTGAGAGTCATTAGATTGTGTTTTATTAATTCTACTGCGGTAATATCATATCCTTCATCGTATAAAGTACATGAGTATTTACCTGTACCTGCTCCAATATCAATTATTTTAGGGTTATCTATTTTTTTTAAATATTTGTGAATATATTTCATAGATGTGGTATATTCTATGATACCATGCCTTCTAGTTAGTCTTTTGTCTTCATTAAATTTATTATAGTATTTGATTAAGTTATCTTCGTTCATAAATGAATCACCATAAATATAATAATATATTACTTAGAATAAAGCAATAGGTTTATTATTGTATATTTATGAATGATGTGATAGAATATTTAAAGAAAGAAGGGATACTATGATATATTTTGATAATAGTGCTACTACTTTTGTAGATGATAGGGTACTTGATACTTTTAATAAGGTTTGTAAGGATTATCCTGGTAATTCTAATTCTCTGCATTCTTTAGGTATTAAATCTAAAGAACTTGAAAATTATGCTACTGATAGGATAAGTAAACTTTTAAAAGTAAAGCCTAGTGAAATAATCTATACTTCTGGTGCTAGTGAATCTAATAATACTGTTTTTAAAGGGGTTGCTTCTAAATATAAAAATAGGGGTAATCATATTATTACTAGTTATTTAGAGCATTCTTCTATTATTGAGACATGTAAATATTTAGAAAAGAAAGGCTTTGTTATTGATTATGTAAAGGTTAAGTCTGATGGTATGATAGATCTTGATGATTTGAAGAGGCTTATGACTGATAATACTATTTTGGTGTCTATTGCTATGGTTGATAGTGAACTTGGTATTAAACAAGATATTAAAGGAATAAGCAGAATAGTAAGAGAATATCCTAAATGTTATTTTCATGTTGATGCTACACAGGCTATTGGTAAGGTTAATATTGATTTTAATGATATGGATTTTATGAGTATGTCTGCTCATAAGATATTTGGTATGAAGGGTATTGGATTGCTTATAAAAAGGGATAATATTGTTATTGATAATTTAATACATGGTGGAAAGAGTACTACTGATTTTCGTAGTGGTACACCGGCTTTACCTTTGATATGTAGTTTAATGAAGGCTTTGGAACTTGTTATTCCTAATGTTGATAGTAATTATGAATATGTTAGTAAAATTAATAATATTATTAAAGATAATTTAAATAAATATGATGATATACATATTAATAGTACTATAAATAGTATTCCTTATATAATTAATTTTAGTTTGAAGGGAATTAAGCCTGAAACTTTTATTCATGCAATGGAAGAAGAAGGTATTTATTTATCTACTAAAAGTGCTTGTTCTACTTCTTCTTTGTCTAATGCTATTTATTCTATATATCATGATAATGATATTGCATCTTCTAGTATTAGAATTAGTTTATCTTGTAAGAATACTGAAGATGAGGCACGTAAATTTAATGAGATATTTGATAAAGTATATGATAAACTTAGTTTAAAATAGTTATGATTATTACATAATGTTAATGCTTGACAATATGTTAAATAATGCTATAATACTTAGCCAAGGAGATTTTTATGAAAAAAAGAAAGATAATATTAGTTATTAGTTTATTTGTTTTATTTGTTATTATGGTAATGGTATATTTGTTTTATAATAAGAATGATAAGAAAATTGATTTTGATGTTGAGAGAAATAATAATGTTACTAATCCTACTGATTATAGTAAAGAAATAAATGAGTTAAAGGAAAAGTATAATAATGATGATGTGGTAGGTATTTTATCTTTTGATAATACGGATTATAGTGCTCCTATTATGCAGGGAGAAGATAATGAGTATTATTTGAATCATACACCTGATAAAGAAGATAATTATATGGGATCTATTTATTTGGATTATAGGGTTGATATAGATAATAGTAAAAAGCTTTTGATATTTGGTCATAATTCTTCACGTGTAGATATGCCTTTTAAGATATTAGAGAATTATTATGATAAGAATTATTATGATGATCATAAATATATTTATGTTACTACAAATAATGTTAAGAAGAAATATGAGATATTTTCGGTATTTGTGGAGTATAGTGATTTTACTTATATGAATATTAACTTTGCTAATGATAGTGATTATTTGGAACATTTGAATAAACTTAAGAGTAAGTCGATGTATGATACTAATGTAGATGTTAGTGCTGATGATGAGATTTTATTACTTCAGACTTGTAGTACACATAGTGATTATGCTAAGTATGATAAGAAGTATTTATTAGTAATAGGAAAAAGGGTATAAAAAATATGATTATTTTTATATAATCATATTTTTTTGGTATATTTTCCAAGTTTTGGTTTTTTTCTAAGAAAGTTTGTTATTAATTCTTTTACCTCTTCATATCTATTATTAATAAATAAATCATGAGTAAGTGTTTTGATTTCTACTAAGGTAACGCTTTTTGCTGCTATAGTATTATATACATATAATACGGAATCTTTTGGTACGATGTCATCTTTATCTCCATGTATTATTAGTGTTGGGCAGGTTATATTTTTTACATCACCTGTGTGTTCTTCTACTAAAAGCATGAATTCTCTAATGGTTGGTATTGGTATTTTGAAGAATCTGGATAATACTTCTTCTGGTTTATAGTTTTTAAATAATTTGGGTAATTTTTTTATGCTTTTTGCTACGTCTACTTTATCACCATTAAAGGCTAAGTAATGAAAGGCTGGGGCTGCTAAAACTAACTTTGTTACTTCTTTATATTTACTTGCTAAGTAAGAAGCTATAACTCCTCCCATACTATGGCCGATAATATATATTTCACGGTAACCATTATTGATTATTTTTTCTATTTCTTCTTCGGCTTTATTTATCCAATCATTTCTTGTTACTTTATCTATTATCATTTTTTCATGACCTGGTAGGGTAAATGTATATACATCAAAATTGCTATATAGTTCTAAGTCATTTCCTATTTCTCCATAGTCATAATTGCCTCCGGCAAAGCCGTGTATTAATAGTATTGCTTTTCTGAAATATTTTAAATTCATATTTATCATTCTCCTTTTCTTTATTTTATCATAAATATATTAAAAAAATATAATATTTTAATATATTTAATGTAAAAATATATTAAAATATCTAAAAATGTACATTTTTTGATACTAAAAATGGCAAAAAAGGTACAAGGATATTGCAAAAATATATTTTTTTAACTTTAATTATTTTATTTACAAATAAATAAATATCATATATAATTATATAGGAAATAGGTGATATAATGAAGAAAATATTATTATGCATTATGGATGGTATAGGGTTATCTAAAGAAAAGAAATATAATGCTGTGTATAATGCTAAAACACCAGTACTTGATTATTTATGGGATCATTATCCTAGTGCTACTTTGATTGCCTCTGGTGAGAGTGTTGGACTTCCTAGTGGTCAAATGGGTAATAGTGAAGTTGGTCATACTAATATTGGAGCTGGTAGACTAGTATATCAATCGTTAGAACTAATAAATAGCAAAATAAAAGATGGGTCTTTTTATAGTAATGATGAATTTTTAAAAGTTATTAGACATGTTAAAGATAATAATTCTAAGTTACATTTAATTGGTTTATTATCTGATGGTGGGGTACATTCTCATATTAATCATTTATTTGCTTTACTTGATTTATGTAAAAAAGAAAATGTTAAAAATGTATATGTTCATATATTTACTGATGGCAGGGATGTTAGTCCTACTAGTGGTATTAAATATATTGAAGCGTTAGAGAAAAAGATGAAGGGTTTAAAACTTGGTAAGATTGCTTCTATTAGTGGTAGATATTATGGTATGGATAGGGATAATAGATTTGATAGGGTTAAAAAGAGCTATGATGTTATGACTAAACCTTCTTTAGTAGTAGATGTTAAAAAAGTATGGAAAAGTAGTCAAAAAAATAAGATAACAGATGAATTTATTGTACCTACTGCTACTATAGAAAATGGGTTTATAGAAGATAATGATGGCATTATATTTTTTAATTTTAGACCTGATAGATTAAGGGAATTAGCTAGTGCGTTTACTAATGATAAATATGAATGTTTTGATAGATGTAAGATTAATAATCTTAAGGTTGTTAGTATGATGCATGTTACTGATACGGTGCTTTGTCCTTATGCTTTTGAACTTCCTAAAATTAAAAATACTTTAGGAGAATATATATCAAAAAAGGGATTTACTCAATTACGAATTGCTGAAACTGAGAAATATGCTCATGTTACTTATTTTTTTGATGGTGGTATTGATAAAGTGTATGATAATGAAAAAAGAATATTAATACCTAGTCCTAAAGTAGCTACTTATGATAGGGAACCAGAAATGAGTGCTAATATGATTACTGCTTCTTTGGTAAGAGAAATTACTAGTAATATGGAGGATTTGGTTGTACTTAATTTTGCTAATGGTGATATGGTTGGTCATACTGGTGATTATGATGCGGCTATTAAGGCTGTAGAGACTGTTGATGAATGTATTGGTAAGATATTAAAAAATATTTCTCTTGATGAATATACTATGATAATAATAGCGGATCATGGTAATTGTGAGGTTATGAGAAATAAAGATGGTAGTATTAATACTAGTCATACGACTAATTTAGTGCCTTTTATTGTTCTTGATAAGAAGGTTAAATTATTAGATGGTAAGCTTGGTGATGTTGCTCCGACAATATTATATTTAATGGGAATTGATATTCCTAGTGAGATGACTGGTAATATACTAATAAAAAATAGGAAGAAGAAATAATTGGAGGAGTAAGAAATGATTAATTTGTTAAATAATCCAACTTTTGATAATGAGAGAAATGTTCTTAATGCTGATTTGTTTGTTAGTAATTTACATAATACTCTTAAGGCTTTTGGTTTTAATCCTAAAGTTACGTATAATGTTTATCGTTTAGTAACTATATATCGTATTAGTTGGAATGATGATAAGGATTATAATGATATTATAGAATATAATAAGGAGATTGCTTTAGCTTTAGGAGTACCTAAAGAAGAATTAAAGATAGATAGAATTAGCGATAATGAAATAGAGATTAAAGTTCTTAATATGAAAAGGGATATTCTTACTTTAAAGGAATTATTATCTATGTATAAGAAAGATGATAAATTTAAGGTAGCTTTAGGTTTAGATGAAGAAGATAGGGTTATTATTTTTGATTTTGATAAGGATAAGAATCTTTTGGTTACTGGTACTAGTGGTAGCGGTAAGACTAATTTATTTAGAAATATTATTATGAATGTTCTTATTAATTATACTGATACTAAGATTATTATACTTGATACACAAAGTATTAATTATAATGATTTTGCTAATGTATGTGAGGTTGTTAATGGGAAAGATGATGTTATTAAGAAGATTAAGTTATTAAGAAGAGAATTTGAAGAAAGAGTAAAGAATGGTAATAGGGAGAGAATACTAGTATTTATAGATGAGATATATGAAATATTAGAAATGGATAATAGTGTTGATGAGGATATTAATTATTTATTATCACTTGGAGATAAATGTAATATTCATTTGATTGTGTCTACTGATACTTTATCTAATGATGATATGGTTAGGATATTTACTAATAATAATACTTGTAAGATTAGTTTTTATATGACTACTAGAGGGGAATATAATATATTTTTATCTAATATTGTTAATGAATCACTTAATAATGATGGAATGTATTTGGATAGTGATAAGAATTTATCTAGAGTTATTATTCCTTTAATAGGGGATGATGAGATAGAGAGAGTTGTTAAATATTTAAACAATAAATAATTTGTATACAAAAAGGAGTAGTACTTATGAGAAGAAAAAGGGATGGAATTGATAAAGAAAAGAAAAGGGATAATATTTTTACTATTATTCTTAGTATATGTGATGTTATTGCAGTTATAGTACTTTTTCTTTTATATGGTCCTTATAATAACTTTAGAGACTGGCTTGTTACTACCGCTATGAGTACAATGAGGCATCAGTATATTGCTAGAACTTTTTATAATGATGAGACTATTAATAAGATTTTAGAAAGACATAGTATGATAGAACCTGATGGAAATACTGATACTAGTTTAATTCTTGAAGAAGATAATAATTATAAAGATAAATATGATAAGGAAATATTAGATAGAAATAAAAATGATATTTATAAATTAATAGAAATAGAAGAAAATGGTTATAGGGGATATCTTGTAGCAATATATGATCCTTCTAAAATTAAAGTTACTTATAGTAGATATTTGGGTAGTGATGGTGAATATTTAGTTGATATGGCTAAGAGAGAAAATGCTGTTGTTGCTATAAATGGTGGTGGCTTTTTGGATGCTGGAGGATTGGGTAGTGGTGGACAGCCTATGGGAGCTATTATATCTGGAGGTAAGATAATTAGTAATTATGGTACTAGTCAATATGGTGGTGGTATAGTTGGATTTACTAATGATAATAAGTTATATCTTGGTAAGATAAGTGCTAATGAAGCTATTAATATGGGAATAAGAGATGCTGTAGAATTTGGACCATTTTTAATAGTTAATGGGAAGAGTGCTTTTATTAATGGTAATGGTGGATATGGTACTCATCCTAGAAGTGCTATTGCTCAAAGGCAAGATGGAATAGTATTATTTTTAGTAATTGATGGCAGAAGTTTAAAAAGTAAAGGTGCTGATATGAACGACTTAGTAGATATCTTACTTAGATATCATGCTTATAATGCCGCTAATCTAGATGGTGGTAATTCTAGTGCTTTAGTTATAAATAATGAATTAATAAATCATCCTATAAATTGGGATAACATGGAAAAGACAAGACCGATACCTGATGGATTTATTGTGACTGAATAAAATAAATAATGAAAGAAACATTTATTGTTTCTTTTTCTTTTATTGGTATTGTAATGTTCAAAATATTATGTTATAATCTAATTATGAACAAAATAGTTCAAGAAGGAGAGAAGATTGATGAAGAAAAAAATAATATTTTTAGGATTAACCTTAATGTTATTGTTAACGGGGTGTGGTTCAAATAAAGATAGAGTAGTAATATATAGCTCTATGGAAGAAGAAAGAAATCAGGATTTAAAGAAAATGGTAAAAGAAGAATTTCCTGATATGGATGTTGTAGTGCAATATATGGCTACAGGAAATTGTGCTGCTAAAATTAAAAATGAAGGCACAAAAGTAGAGGCAGATATAGTATTGGATTTGGAGACAGCTCATATGAAAGATGTCAAAGATAATTTTGCAGATTTATCTGATTTTGATACTAGTATTTATTTAGATGGTGTAAATAATGATAGTAATTATTTGACTTGGACTAAATATACTATGAATTTAATCATTGATAATAAATATTTTAAAGAACATAAGTTAAATATTCCTAAAACATATGATGACTTATTAAAGCCAGAATATAAAGGATTAATAGCAATGCCTGATCCAAAAACTTCAGGTACTGGATATGGTTTTTATTTGAATGTTGTAAATATTATGGGGGAGGATAAAGCAATAGAATATTTTAAAAAATTAAAAGAGAATATGAGAGAATATACAACTTCTGGATCAGGACCTACTAATTTATTAAAACAAGGAGAAATAGCTATTGCTATGGGAATGACATCACAAGGTGTACATGCAATTAATGAAGGATATGATTTTAAGATTGTTTCGTTAGATACTGGGTCTCCATATAATACTACATCATTTGGTATTATTAAGGGCAAAGAGACAAACGAAAATGTAAGAAAAGTATTTCAATGGTTGATTAATGATTTTGGTAAATATGATAAAGAACATTATCTTCCAGATATAATATTAAAGGATCAAGATAATAAGGTAGAAAATTATCCTACTGATTTGGTTGATGCTGATATGACTGGAATAGATAGTATAGAGACAAAAGATAAGTTAACAGAGAAGTGGGGAGAAGTAAATGGTTAATCTTAAGATAAATAACCTTACTAAAGTATATAATGATAAAACTGTATTAAATAATATTAGTTTTGAAGTTAATGATGGTGAGTTTTTATCGATATTAGGACCTTCCGGATGTGGTAAAACAACATTACTAAAGATTTTAATTGGTATAGAAAGTCCTACGAGTGGTGAAATTATTAAGAATGAGAAGGATATTACAAATTTAGATCCTTCTAAAAGAGGAATGGGTATAGTTTTTCAGAACTATGCTCTATTCCCTAATATGAATGTTTTAGATAATGTTATGTATGCTTTAAATTTAAAGTTAAAAAACAAGGATAAGGCTAAGAAGGAAGCTATGAAAGTATTAAACGTAGTAAATATGGATGAACATATAAATAAATATCCACATGAATTATCAGGTGGACAGCAACAAAGGGTTGCAATAGCAAGAACACTTTCTTTAAAACCAGATATAATTTTATTTGATGAACCAATGAGTGCTTTAGATGCTGATAATAGATTAATATTAAGAAAAGAATTGAAGGCTCTTCAGAAGGAATTTAAGACTACTATGATATATATAACTCATGATCAGGAAGAAGCTTTTTCTCTATCAGATAGAGTAATGGTTATGCATGATGGAAATATTGAACAAATAGATGTTCCTAATAAGATATTTAATCATCCTAAAAATGATTATGTTAGAAACTTTGTTACTAATCATCTAAAAGAGAAAGTATCATCAATAGAAAAATGTACAGGAATTGATTTGTAATGAAAAAGAAAAGTAAAATAAGTATATTGATTTTTATATTTTTATTAGTAACAGTTTTTTATCCACTACTAGAAATGTTAATTAGGGTAGAATGGTCTGATTTTGGATCGTTGGTTTCGTCTTTTGCTTTTAAAGAAGCATTATCTAATTCATTAATAGTAACTAGTATATCTACTATAGTATCAATATTGATAGCTTTTTTCTTGGCTTTTACATTAAATAGAACTAATATAAAACATAAAGCTATATTAAAATTATTGCTTACAGTACCCATGCTTATACCATCTATATCTCATGGACTTGGATTAATAAATTTATTTGGTGCTAATGGTATAATATCAAAGTCATTAGGCTTTAATATCATTGGAAGTTATGGAATTATACTTGGTTCTATTATGTATTCTTTCCCAGTAGCTTTTTTAATGTTAGATGATGGTTTTAATTATATTGATAATAATATGTATAGTACTGCTAAAGTACTTGGAATGAATAAATGGCAAACATTTAAGAAGGTAACTTTATGTTATTTGAAAAAGCCATTATTATCTGCTATTTTTGCGGTATTTACAATGATATTTACTGATTATGGTGTGCCTTTAGCGGTAGGGGGAAAGTTTATTACATTACCTGTATTTTTATATAAAGAGGTAATAGGATTACTTGATTATTCTAAAGGAACAATGATAGGATTATTTTTACTTATTCCTGCTATTATATCATTTTTGTTTGATAATTTTTCTAAGGATTATAGTAGTGGTGAGTTTGAAGGTAAGAAATATAAAATTAGTTCTAATAAAAAGAGGGATGTAATATTAACTATATTTGTTTATTTGATAATTGCTTTTATATTTTTAATATTAGGTTCGTTTATTTATTATGCCTTTGTAAATAATCCTGTAATTGATAATACTTTGTCATTTAAACATTTTGAATATATTATAGATAATAATATTGGTAAATATATATTTAATTCTTTATTTATATCTATTTTAGTATCCATATTTGGAACATTTATAGCATATTTTGCTGCTTATACTACTGCTAGAATAAAGGGAAAATCAGCAAAAGTAATACATGTATTGACAATAATATCTTTAGCAATACCAGGAATCGTATTAGGGTTATCGTATTCAATAGGTTTTAGGAATAGTTTTATATATAATACATTTATAATTATGGTTATAGTAAATATTATTCATTTTATTGCTTCACCATATTTAATGGCATATAATGCTCTAGAGAAGGTTAATCCTAATTATGAGGTTGTTGCTAAAACATGTAATATTAGTATATTTAGGATAATAATTGATGTAATAATACCATGTACAAAGAAGACAATAAGAGAAATGCTTACTTATTTCTTTGTTAATTCTATGGTAACTATATCTGCTATTACGTTTTTATTTAATACTAAAACGATGCCATTATCGTTACTTATAAATAATTATGAAGGAAATATGATGCTTGGAGAGGCTGCTATTATATCATTAATTATATTATTTTTTAATGTAATAGCAAAAGGTATAATATATATAATAAATAGAAAAGAAAGTAGGAAAAGTATAAATGGATATAACATATAATGAGTTTGAAATATTAACATGTGTTGAAAAAGAAAAAAAGAAATTATCGCAAAGAGAATTATCAAAATTAACAGATTTATCTTTAGGTACTGTAAATAAAGTAGTAATAGATCTTCAAAATAGGGGATTACTTGATGAAAATAATTTGATAAGTGAAGATGGATTGCATTTATTAGAGCCGTATAGGGTAAAAAGGGCTATCTTTTTAGCGGCTGGTTTTGGTTCTAGGATGGTACCTATAACTTTAAATACACCTAAACCAATGGTATTAGTAAATGGAAAGAGAATAATAGAAACTTTGCTTGATGCTGTGGTAAGAGCTGAAATAGAAGAAATAATAATTGTAACAGGATATTTGGGAGAACAATTTGAAGTGTTATTAAAAAAATATCCAAATATAAAATTTGTATATAATGATAAATATAATGAAATGAATAATATTTCTTCTGCATATATGGTAAAGGATAAGTTTAAAAATAGTTATGTATTGGAATCTGATTTAGTATTATATAATCCTGATATTATAAGAAAATATGAATATTATTCTAATTTTTTAGGTAAGAAAGTAGACGTAACTGATGATTGGTGCTTTGAAAGTAAAAATGGTATTATTACTAAAGAAAAATTAGGGGGATATAACTGCTATCAAATGTATGGCATATCATATTATAATGAAGATGATGGTAAGAAGATAGAAAGTGATATTGATAAAGTATTTAATATGCCTGGTGGAAAAGAAAAATATTGGGAACAAGTGATTTTAGATGTATGTAAGAATAATTATAAAATACATGTAAGAGAATGTCATGATGGAGATATTATTGAAATAGATACATTTAATGAACTAAAACAAATAGATAAAAGTTATGATTGCTATAAAAAGGTAAGGAAGTGATTTTATGCAAGCAATAATGTTAGCAGCTGGTAAAGGATCTAGATTAGGAAAATATACTAAGAACAATACTAAATGTATGCTTGATGTACATGGAGAAACATTGCTAGAAAGAGCAATAGATGCTTTGTTAGAAGCTGGTATTAAAGATTTTATCTTGGTACTTGGATATAAGAAAGATAATGTAAAAAAATTTATTAAAGAAAAAGAGTTAGATAAGAAGATTAATATTACTTATGTTGATAATGATGTGTATGATACTACTAATAATATTTATTCGCTTTATTTGGCTAAAGATTATCTTATACAAGATGATACTATATTATTGGAGTCTGATTTAATATATGATAAGTCTATAATTAAGAAGTTAGTTAATTCTAAATATGAGAGTGCTGCTTTAATAGCTAAATATGAGGAATGGATGGATGGAACAGTAGTAAAATTAAATGATGATAATACTATTAATTCCTTTGTAGAAAGAAAAGATTTTAATTATGATGATGTTGATAGTTATTATAAAACAGTTAATATCTATAAATTTAGTAAAGAATTTTCTGAAAGATTTTATCTTCCGTTTTTAGAGTCATATATTAAGGCATATGGAAATAATGATTATTATGAGTTAGTACTTAAGGTAATTAGTGAACTTAAGGATACTAATTTATATGGTCTTCCACTTACTAATGAACTTTGGTATGAAATAGATGATTGTCAAGATTATGATATTGTTAAAGCTATGTTTGCCCCTAGTACACATGAAAGATTAGAATTATTTCATAAGAGATTTGGTGGTTATTGGAGATTTGGTAATATTAAGGATTATTGTTATTTAGTTAATCCATATTTTCCTACAGAAGCTATGATTAATAAAATGAAATATTTTTATGATAAGTTATTATTTAATTATCCTTCTGGACAAAGTATTGAAAGAATTTGTGCTTGTAGAATGTTTGATAATGTAAGTGATGATAATATTTTAATAGGAAATGGTGCTGCTGAACTTATTAATAATTTGAAATATATAGTAGGTAAGAAAATTGCTCTTACTATACCGTCATTTAATGAATATGTTAGATGTTTTCCAAATAGTGAGATTACTTATATAAATAGTAAAGATGATAATTATCGTTTATCATTAAATAAATTAAAAGAAACATTAAATAAAGTTGATACATTAATTGTTATTTCTCCTGATAATCCTAGTGGTTCTCATTTGAAATATGGTGAGGTTATAGAATTATTAGATATGGCTAAAGAAATGGATAAGCAAGTAATATTTGATGAATCATTTATTGATTTTGCTAATGATAGTTATACTTTAATAAATGATGATATATTAAAGAAGTATCCTAATTTAATTGTTATTAAGAGTATAAGTAAATCATATGGTGTACCGGGATTAAGACTTGGCGTGCTTGCTAGTGGTAATTATGAATATCTTGATATTATTAATAGAAATATGCCAGTATGGAATATTAATTCTTTTGCAGAGTATTTCTTACAAATATTTTTGATATATAAAAAAGATTATGTATATGGATGTAGTAAAATAAAAGAAGAAAGAAATAGATTTTATAATGAATTAATTAAAATTAGTGAATTAGATGTTTATGATTCAGAAGCTAATTATTTTATGATTAAGTTAAATAAGAGTACCGCTAATGAAATTGCTGAATATTTATTAGATAATAATAAAATTCTTATTAAAGTATTAAATGGTAAGAATGGATTTGATGATAAGGAATATATAAGAATAGCTGTTAAAACGAAAGAAGAAAATGACTATTTTATTCAAAGTATTAAAGAATATTACAATAAAAAGTAATATTCTTTTTATATACCTTGATAATGCTAAGAAAATATTGTATAATTATTTATGATAGCAGAGGGTGAGTAGTTATGAGAAAAAGAAATATAAATATTGATTTAATAAAATGTATTGCAGTATTTTCAGTAATATCTGTACATTTTTTTGCTAATACGGGATTTTATGATAAAACTATATCGGGAAATGATATGTATATAGCAGTATTTTTTAGAACTTTATTTATGATATGCGTACCACTTTTTATGATAACTACTGGTTATTTGATGAAGAATAAGACATTAAGTAAAAAATATTATTTAGGGATAAGTAGAGTACTTATAATTTATTTATTAGATGCGGCATTGTATTTGAACTATAACATTTTATATTTGAATCAGCAAACGGATATAAAACATATTGTTTATAATATATTAAATTTTGAAATAGGTTATAGTTGGTATGTTGAAATGTATATTGGATTATTTTTACTTATACCATTTATTAATCTTATATATAATAATTTGAAATCAAAAAAGCAAAAGCAAATTTTGATAATGACGATGCTTATTTTAACTTCGTTTCAAGGTATATTTAATATAAAATATTCTTTAATTCCAGATTGGTGGACTGGTATTTATCCACTTACTTATTATTTTATAGGTTGTTATTTAAAAGAATATAAAGTAAATATTAAATCATTAAAGAATATATTATTATTTTTAATCTGTTTAGTTATATCGTCATTTATAAATATTTATATTTCCAAAGGAACTACTTTTATTAGATGTATACTTAATGATTGGGGAAGTATTTTTAATGTTCTTACATCTAGTTTGATATTCTTATTTATAATAAATCTTGATTTAACAAAGTTAAATATAAATATTAAAAAAATAATAGTGAAAATATCTGAATTATCATTTGGTATGTATTTAGTATCTTGGACTGTTGATAATTTCTTATATTATAATTATTTTGAAAATTTAAATTTCTTTAGTGTTGTAGGATATTTTAAGATAGTACCATTGGTTTTTATTCTATCAATAAGTTTATCAATGATTATAACTGCTATATATAAAATAATAAATAAGTATATAATAAAAAAGATAAGAATATGATACTTCTTTATAAAATAAGAAAAATATGGTAAAATATTATTAGCACATGGAGTGATAAAATGGAAAAGAAAAATACATTATTTAAAAATACAATATATAAGTCAATGTTAAGTATGGTTAATATAGTGGTACCACTGGTAATTGGACCATATATTATGAGACTTTTGGATGTTGATTTGTATGGATTATATAATAGAGTTTTTGCCGACTTTCAAATGTTTTTAGCGTTTGCAAGTTTTGGTGTTTATACATTAGGCGTTAGGGAAATAAGTAAAATAAGAAATGACAAAGAAAAGGTGTCAAAATTATTTACTAATTTATTTGTTATATCATTTTTATCTAATATGCTTGTTTTAATTATTTATTTAATATTTAGTTTGATTACTTCTACGGGATTAGCTAAAGTATTATATTTAGTGATGTCTATACAAATAATTGCGAATGTTTTTTATGTTGAATTTGTAAATGAGGCTCTTGAAAATTATAAATTTATAACTATAAAATCAATTATAGTTAAAATCATTTATTTTTTGGCTATATTATTAGCGGTTCGTAATCCCCATGATATTGTGATATATGCTGTAATAGTATCATTAACTAATTTTTTAAATAATATTATTAGCTTTATTTATGCTAAACATAGAATATCTTTTGATTTTTCTAAAATACAAATAAAGAAGTATATAAAACCTTTAATTGCTGTCCTTGTTATAACCAACGCTGATCTTTTATATAGTCAATTGGATAGAGTAATGCTTGGAAGATATGTAAGCGGTGTTTCTGTAACTGTATATTATACGGCTTATTATTTGATTAGTACATTATCCGCTATTCCTTATTCTATTATAAATGTATCGATTCCTAGATTGTCTTATTTACTAAAGAATGAAGGTAAAGAAATATATGAAGAAAAGCTAAATAATTCTATATCATCATTAATTTTTATAATTGTGCCAATGTGTTTGGGAGTATTTGTTTTATCAAAAGAGGCTATAATACTTTATGCTGGAAAAAAATATTTGATGGCTATAGTTCCGCTTATGATTGCTTGCATAACTAGAATATTTATATCTTTGGAATCTGTTATGAATAATTTGGTAATGTATCCTAATAATAGGGAAGATAGAATACTAAAAGTATCACTTACATGTGGAATAAGTAATTTAATAATTAATTATTTGTTGGTATTGTTTAAAATATTTAGTCCATTAACAGCTCTTGCTACTACGGGATTAGTAGAGCTAACGATATTTATTATTCATTATACATATGCTAGAAAAAAGATGAATATTGATGTTCGAGTATTTAGTAAGAAAAATATGACTTATATATTACTTAGTTTGTTATTTATTCCGATTTCTCTTATAATTAGAAGTTTAAAGCTTAACTTTTATATAAATATTATTGTTATTGTTATTATATGTTCTTTAATGTATTTTATTGTTTTATATATAAAGAAGGATAATAATTTGTTATTTATTTTAGATAAATTTAAAGGTAAATTGAAAGTAGGTAGAAAGTAAGATGAAGAGAATTATAGTGCCAATGGGGTATATGGGTAGTGGATCATCCGCTATTACGGATTTAATTTCCGAATTTAAAGATTGCCAGAATGAATATAAGAGCTATGAATATGTGCTTTTACATTGTCCAAATGGTTTATTTGATTTGGAAGATAAATTATTAATTGGTAATAATGCTATTAGAAGTGATGAGGCGATTCGTAGCTTTGAAACTCAGATGAATAAATTATATAATAAGAAATTTTGGTGGGTAGGAAATTATCAAAAAATAATTAGTCCAAATTTTATGAAAATGACAGAAGAATATATAGGACGTATTCAACAGTTTAATTTTCCTGGATATTGGTATACACATGAAGAAGTAAATACTAAGATGTTTTTAAAATTATTGATAAGAAAACCGATTAAAATACTAACTGGTAATAAAGTCAAATTTAATAAAGTTTTAAAGTATTCTGATGGTATGAGAATATCATATATAACTTCAGAAAAATTTTATGAAGAGTCTCATAGATATATTTATGATATAATAGATGTGGTGTCAAAAGGAAAAGAGAATATAATATTAGATCAATTTTTATTACCATTTAATTTATTTAGAGTAGATAATTATTTTGATGATAGATTAAAAGCTATAGTGGTAGAAAGGGATCCTAGAGATGTATTTATAATTAATAAATATATTTGGCAAAAGAAACAAATTTGTGTACCTTTTCCACTTGATGTAAATGAGTTTTGTTCTTTTTATAAGAAAATGAGAGAAAGTGAAAAAGAATGTAATTCTAACAAAGTATTAAGAATTAGATTTGAAGATTTAATATATAATTATGATGATGAAGTAAAGAGAATAACAAAATTTTTAGGATTTACTAGTAAAGATCATATAAACAAGAAATCAAGATTTGATCCTGATATATCAATAAAAAATACACAATTATTTAGAAAAAAAGAATATCAAGAAGAAAGTAAGATAATTGAAAGAGAATTGGAAAAATATTTATATAATTTTCCTTATGAAATAAATAATGATGTTAAAGAAACTGTAGAATTTGAGTAGGTGCAAAAAATGAAACTAGAAAAAGATTATAAAAGAAAGTTACAATTAAAAATATTAGATATTGTTAAAGATATAGATGATGTGTGTAAAAAGAATAATATAGAATATTATATTTTATATGGCTCAGCACTTGGAGCTATAAGACATAAAGGCTTTATTCCTTGGGATGATGATTTTGATATAGGAATGACGTATGATAACTATGTTAAGTTTTTAGAAGTTTGTGAACAGCAACTTGATAAAAATAAATATTATGTACAAACACCTGATAAAGAAAAAGATTATTATTTATCTTTTTCTAAAATAAGAGATATAACTACTACTTTGATTGAGGAAGGTAATAAGGATATTGATATAGTTCGTTCCATATATGTTGATGTTTTTCCTATAGTTGGTTGTCCAGAAAATAAATTTAAGGAAGGGATTTTAAAAATAAATAGGGCTTTTATGTTATCTGCTAATAAAAATATTATTAATAATAAAGTACTTAGGGGTATATTTAATGTTATTTTGAAAATTTTTGGAAGAAAGAGAATACTTAAATATACGACTAAAAGATGTTTTAAATATGATTGTAATAGTAGTAAGTATTGGGTTTCAATTGCTGATGGGGATAGTTTTGAACAAAATAAATTAGAAAAAAGTGTATATGGAAAACCTAGATATATTGATTTTGAGGATACTAAGTTGCCTGTTCCGGAAAAAACCGATGAATATTTAAGAAATATTTATGGAAACTATATGGAAATACCTTCTAAAGAACAAATAAAGGCTAGAGAACATACACCTTATTTTCTTGATTTTAATTTGCCATATAATCAGTATATCAAAAAAGATAGGTGAGTAATATGAAAAAAAATATATTGTTTATTGTTATAGATTCTGTTACCAATGATGTTTTGTTTAATAAAAGTAATTCAAAAAAGATAGCACCATTTTTAAGTAAACTTAGGAATGAGTCAATATCGGGTGATAAAATGTATTCTGAAGCACCTTATACCGAAGCTGCTTTAATGAGTCTTTTAGCATCTGTTGACACTATGGATAATGGTGGATATATGGAAAGATTAAAAACTAGCAAATGTGTTTTAGAATTCTTTCAAAAACATGGATATAAGGTTTTCTTTAATACTTATTATCCTAGCATATATCCATCTTGTATGGTAAAAGGATATGATGAGAAAAAATATATAGAAGGGTTTCAATTTGTACAACTTTGGGAATATAGACTTAAATATTTTTCAGAAATATTTGCAAATGATAAATTAACTGAAGAAGAAGAAAAAATGCTTGCTTGTATGTTAGAAGATAATTTTAAAGCATGGATGATTTATTTCAAAAAAATTAGTACTAATAATGAAGAAACAGTTATGTTAAATGATTGCATAGATATTACTAATATTCAAAATGATATTGAATTATTAAATAATGAATATGATATTTTTAAGAAAGATAAATATAAGTATTTAGAAAATCTTTTAAGATTAAAGGAAGAACATCCTTTATTTAAAATTAAAACATATAAGATGACTGATAAGGTACATAGTGCTGATGTAAGAAATATAGTTATGAATAAATATGAAAATACCTTTAAAAAAATAGCAAGTTTAGATTTTAAATATAATTTATTAAATAATAGTTTACCTTTAAAGAAAGTATGTAACTCTGTTTTAAAAAGAAATTTTTCTACTACTAAAGGTGTATTAGCAGGATATAAGAATTCATTATTTGATAAAGATTTATATGAAAGAATAGGCACAAATTACGATCAGTTTAAAGCTCAAAGATCATTTTATACTGTGTCACAAGAATTATTTAAATGGATAAAAAATAATGAAAATGAGAATTGGATGAGTTATGTCCATATTGATGATGCTCACTATACAGAAAATTTCTTTACTTATGATACTAATGATATAAATGTTATAGACGGTGATTTCAAAAGAATAGATAATTATTTGAATAATATACCAAAAGATTATAAGGGAAGTATAGCATATGATTTATCTTTAATGTACTGTGATAATATTATTAAAAATATATTTGATTTTTTAGAAAGCGAGAAGTTATTGAATAATACCAGTGTGGTAATAACTGCAGATCATGGCTTTTCATATTATTTTTCCCCTGTGAGAGAAAAATATGTAATATCTAGTTATAGAGAAAATTATAATGTGCCATTTATTGCTTATGATAAAAGCATTAAGCATAAAATGATTAAAAACTATTGTTCTACCAAGGATATTCCGGCAACATTATTAGATTTGGCTAATATTCCTATTCCAAAAGATTTTAAGGGAAAAAGTTTACTTAAATATAATGGTGATAATTATGCCTTACTTGAATATATGGGTGGTGGATGTCCAGATGTTAAAAGAAGGCCTATTATATTAGGCGTTAGAACTGATAATTATGATATTATCATGGATATTTATATTGATAAGAAATTTGATGATAATATAATAAAAGAAGTATATGATATTAAAAAAGATCCTTTTGAACATAATAATCTAGTTAATAATAAAAATATTAAAGAAAAGATTCAAAAAGAACTTAAAATATTAAAGAAAAGATATGATGAAATTATTTGTGAATATGAGGTGTAAAAATGAAAATAAAGGTTAGTGTCATTGTTCCTGTATATAATGTTGAAAAGTTTATAGATAAATGTTTAAATTCGTTAGTTAACCAAACTTTAAAGGAAATTGAAATTATTGTTGTTAATGATGGCAGTCCAGATAATAGTCAAAAAGTAATAGATGAATATGTAAAAAAATATCCTGATAAAATTAAATCTTTTATTAAGGAAAATGGTGGACAAGGATCCGCTAGAAATATGGGGATAGAAAAGGCTGTTGGTGAATATATTTCTTTTGTTGATAGTGATGATTGGCTTGATTTGGATACTTTAGAAAAAATGTATTTTCTTGCAAAAAAAGATAAAAGTGATATAGTAATATGTGATATGGTTGATCATTATAGCTATTATACTATATATCATAATTGTACTAAGTATAATAGTGTATTTGAAGTGACTCCATCGGCTTGCAATAAAATATTTAGAAAAGAATTGATAAAAGATTTTAGGTTTTTATCAAAATTATGGTATGAGGATTTTGACTTTACTACAAAAATACTTTTTAACACTAATAAGATATCTAATATAAGCGAAGGCCTTTATCATTGTAATTGTGGCCACGAATCTACGATGAATAATAATAATTCTAAAAAGAATTTGGATATGATAACTGTTATCAATGATATAATTGATTACTTAAAGAAAAATGATAAATATGATAAAAATATTGTTTCTTACTTAATTTTTAATCATATACTTATAACTACTATTAATAGAGTTGCTGTTCAAAAAAGTACCGATAAAAAAGATGTTATTAGACAATTAATTAAATATTCTAAAGACAATATAAGTGATTATAGAAAACAAGCCTTTTATAAAAATATAAGTATAAATAGAAAGATTATAGCTTGGTTAAATTATCATAATATGTATAATTTATCTAAAATTATTTTGAATATTAAAGGTAAAGTTAAAGGGTGATATAATGAATAAATATAAAGTTAGTATTATAATACCAGTATATGGAGTAGAAAAGTATATTTCAAAATGTTTGGAGAGTTTAGTAAACCAAACATTAAATGACATAGAAATAATTGTTGTAAATGATGGTACAAAAGATAATAGTCAAAAGATAATAGATAAATATGTAAAAAAATATCCTGATAAAGTTAAATCTTTTATTAAAGAAAATGGTGGACAAGGATCTGCTAGAAACTATGGTTTGAAACAAGCTAATGGTGATTATATTGGATATGTTGATTCTGATGACTATGTTGAATTAGAAATGTATGAAAAATTATATAATAAGGCAATAAGTGATAATTTAGATATTGCTATATGTGGTAATTATAATGTTAGTGAAGATTATAAAAATAAAAAAGTAGATTTAGAGTTTATAAAATTTGAAGATAATAAAATTAATGCTCTTTTTGGAAAAAAAGCTGTATGGAATAAGATATATAAAAAGAGTATAGTGGAAAAATTAGAATTTAGAAGTAAAGTTTGGTATGAAGATTTTGATTTTTCTATAAAAGCAATATGTGGTGCAAAAAAAATAGGATATGTTAATGAACCACTATATGATTATTTATTAAGAGAAGGATCTACTATGAATAATTCTAATGTTATAAGAAATTTAGAAATATTGGATGCTTTTAATGAAATAGTAAAAGATAAAAAATATAAGAAATATTATGACATAATAGAATTTTTAGCAATTGATCATATATATATATCAACGATAGTAAGAGTTATTAATGCTAAAGTTGATAAAAATATAAAAATAGAAGTAATAGACAAATTAATAGATTATATGAATAATAATTTTCCTGATTTTAGAAATAATAAATATATAGAAACTTTATCTAGAAACAGAAAAATAATATACAATTTAATAAATAGAAAGAGATATAATTTAATAAAATTATTGTTTGCAGTGAAAGGAAGATAAAAATGCAGTTTAAGGAATACATAAAAAAATATTGGCTATTTTTTATAATAATAACTCAGCCTGTTTTGGATATAATAGCATATTTTACATTTAATGAAAAAATTACTATTATATCATTTGCAGTTAGGAGCTTTTATTTACTATTTATAATAATTTATACATTTTTAAAATCAAAAGATAGAAAAAAATATATACTATACATGCTTCCATTTGTTATATTTTCTATGTTGCATGTTTTAAATTCCTATAGATTGAATGGATTGGAAATTTTTGATGATATTAGATATTTGATAAGCGTTATGCAATTTCCAATTATAACAATATGCTTAATTGATTATTTAAAAGATAATACAAATCAAATTAAAAATGTTGAAAAGGGTATTATAGTTTCGTATACAATAATTTTTGTTAGTGTTATTCTATCGATTATAACAGGAACGTATAATAATACTTATACTACCTATGGAATAACTGGATGGTTTAGTTCCGCTAATACTCAGAGTATGATTTTAACAGTAATATCACCATTATTTATATATTTTTGTTCGAAGAAGGAAAGTTATAAATATTTTATTGCAATGGCTATGTTCTTTATTTTATTATATTTTAATGGTACTAAAGCTTGCTATTATACATTGATTTTTAGTTTAATAGTAATGTTATATGTTTTGATATTTAAAAAGGAAAATAAACCAACAAAAGTGATAATTACGCTTGCTTTTTTAGTAGGATGTCTTTGTATCTATAACGTTTCGTTTACATCTGATAGAAATCAAGAGGTTGATAATACAATAAAGTCAAATGATGAAGCTATAATAAAATTGTTAGAAAAAGGAAATTTAAGTAAACAAGAAACAATAAATATTTTAAGGACTAGTTATCTTTTTGAAGAGGCAATGGATGATTTGGGTGAAGATGCTGTATATAATGAAATGAAGGATAAAGTTACCCTTTATAATTTAGGAGATAATAGGTTGATTAAGAGAATTTATGGTAAAGTAGTTTTCAAAAACAGTGATACTTTAACAAAACTTGTTGGAATAAATCATAAAGTAATATCAGATTACGGAAGAGATTTGGAAAATGATATAACTGCCATATTCTATTATTACGGATATATAGGGTTTGCTTTATATATTATATTTATATTATCATTTGCTATTTTAGGAATAAAGGTATTGATTAAAAAACCTATTAAATTATTCTCACCACGATTTATTGTGCTAACATTTACAATATTATTGTCATTGTTTGGAGGAGAATACTCTGGAGCACTTTTAAGAAAAACTAATGCAAATATTTATCTTAGTATAGTTTTTGCTTTATATTATGTATATTTAATATATAGTGATAATAATGATAATTTTAAAATTAATATAAACAACAATAAAATGTCTTTCTTACTTCTTCATTTAGGATATGGTGGAATAGAAAGTTCAACTATTAATACTGCTAATAGTTTATGTGATAAATATGATATTGAAATTATGTCGTTTTATAAATTAGATAAAAATCAAGCTAATAAACTTAATGATAAAATTAAAATTAAATATTTATATGACGGTGGACCTAATAAAGAAGAATTCTTAAATGCTATGCATAAACATAAATTTATTAAAGCATTAAAAGAAGGTATAAAAGCTTCAGATATATTAATTAAAAAGAAAATTAAAGTTATTAAGTATATAATTAATTGTGATGCTAAATATGTTATATCTACTAGATGGGAATTTAGCATATTACTTAGTAGATATGGAAATAATTATAGTGTGAAAATAGCACAGGAACATCATTATCATAATAATAATAATAAATATATAAATGTATTGAAATATAAATATAATAATATTGATTATTTGTTTGCTTTAACTAAGACATTAGAAAAAGATTATAAAGATTTCTTGAAAGGAAATAATGATCATACTAAAGTAGTGTTAATGCCTAATATGTTATATGAAATACCAAACAAAGAAAGTAAATTAAAAGATAGAAATATTATTACTGTTAGTAGATTAGATGAAGGAAAAAAGATTGATGATATTATTAGAGCTTTTTCTAAATTAAAAGAAAAAGATTGGAAATTATATGTAATAGGTGATGGTAAAGAATATAATAATCTTAATAGTTTAATAGATGAGTTAGAATTAAAAGATAGAGTAATATTGACTGGTTATATGAATAAAGAAGAAATAGAAAAATATATGTTAGAATCAAGTTTATTCTTAATGGCTTCTGTATCTGAAGGATTACCAATGGTATTATTAGAGGCTATGAGTTATGGTATACCTTGTATAGCTTATCATACTGATAGTGGTACAGATGATATAATAAAAGATAATAAAAATGGTTATATAATAAATAATCGTAATGAAAAAGAATATATAAATAAAATAGAAAAAGTTATTAAAGATGATAAACTTAGAATTAAGTTAGGAAAAGAGGCAAAGAGTACAGCTTATGATTTTTCAAAGGAAAAAATAACAGAAAAATGGTTAAAAATATTAAATAAATAAAAAGGAGTTATGATTATCTTATGAAAAAGAAAAAAAGAAAAAATAATAAAATAATAATAATTATTAGTTTATTATTAATTATATTAGTTGGATTAATAATATTTATCTATTATAGTAAAGATAGTGTTATGCCTATTTTAGATAATACAAAGGAAATAGAAAAACACTATAATGAATTTGTTAAAACTAATAAAGAAAGTATATTATATAATGAGAAAAAAGAAGAAATTGGTAAAATAGGTAAAGATGTAGAACTTACTTTAAATAATATAAACATTGATAAAGATACAAAATATTTTAGTATTAAAGATATAGATGGATATTATATAAAATATATAGATGTTGATAAAATAGATAAGTTAACTGATATTGATCAAAGATATAAAGAATATATACCTTTTAATCAAAATATTGTTACTAATGATATTACTAATTTCTATGATGAAAGTGGTAACTTAATATATTCTTTAAAAGAAAAGTTTTCTCTTCCTATAATTATAAAAGATACTGATAAGTATGGTGTTGAATATAATAATAGATTACTTTATGTTAATAAAGATGATATAAAAGAAATAATAGATAATCATAATACTGATAAAAATAATTCTAGTGGTATTGCAGTACTTAATTATCATTTTGCATATGAAGATGATGATTCTACTTGTAAAGAGTCTATATGTCATTCTGCTAGTCAATTAAAAGAACATTTTTCTTATATAAAAGATAATGACTTTTTTACACCAACTATGAAAGAATTGGAAATGTATATTGATAAAAAATTGCAATTACCTCAGAAAAGTGTTGTTATTACATTTGATGATGGCGGTCGAGCAGATGTGGCAAAAAAATATGTTGATGAGTATAAAATAAATGCAACTTTGTTTTTAATTACTAGTTGGTTTGATAAAGAACAATTTGAATCTGAGTATTTTGAGGTACATTCTCATGGCGATGACATTCATAATGGTGGCTTATGCTCTGGAGGGCAAGGTGGAGAAATTAAGTGTATGGATCATGATAAATTATTAGCTGATTTAAAAACAAGCCGAGAAAAATTAGATGGAAGTACAGTCTTTTGTTATCCATTCTATGAGTATAATGAATATAGTATAAAGGTACTTAAAGAGGCTGGATTTACTATGGCTTTTGCGGGAGAAAAGGCTGGTGGAAAAACAAAGGTAATACCTGGAATTGATAAATTTAGGTTACCAAGATGGGTAATTGTTGATTATACAACTAAAAAGCAATTTATTAGTTATATAAATGGAGGTAGTTAGAATGAAAAAAAAGAAAGTTTTATTTATATCATCAACTGGAGGGCATCTAGAAGAATTAACTCAATTAAAAAGTATGTTTGATAAATATGATTATTATATTGTAACTGAAAAAACAAAGTCTAATCTTAGTTTAAAGAATAAATATCCTAATAGAGTATCTTATTTAATATATGGTAGTTATACTACTTTGGGTAAAAAATTTATTTATCCGTTTAAGTTGCTACTTAATTGTTTTAAATCACTATTTATTTATATAAAAGTGAGACCTAAATATATAGTTTCAACTGGTGCTCATACAGCAGGACCAATGTGTCTTATTGGGAAAATATTTGGTAGCAAAATTATTTTTATTGAGACATTTGCTAATTCGAAAACAAAATCAAAAACAGGTAGTATAGTTTATAAGTTTGCAGATTTATTTATAGTACAGTGGAAAGAAATGTTGGAACTATATCCTGGTGCTATATATGGAGGTTGGATTTTTTAATGATATTAATTACACTAGGTACACAAGATAAACAATTTACTCGTTTATTAGACATGGTACAAAAAGAAATAAATAAGGGAAACATTAAAGATAAAGTTGTTGTTCAAGCAGGACATACTAAGTATGAAAGTAAATATATGGAAATTTTTGATTTGATTGATAGAGATAAATTTTCTGATTTAATTTCTAAATGTGATGTTTTGATTACCCATGGAGGAGTTGGCTCAATTATTACCGGTCTTCAAAATAATAAAAAGGTAATAGTAGCTCCAAGACTAGCTAAGTATGATGAACATATGAATGATCATCAATTACAGATAACTGAAAACTTTTCTAAAGCAGGATATATTTTACCGTTATATGAAAATGATGATTTAGGAAAGGTTTTAAAGGATATAAAATCATTCAAGCCTAAAAAGTTTAAAAGTAATACAAGCCATATGGTAAAGTTAATTAGTGATTTTATAGATAATAATTAAAAATTAGTATGAAGTAAAAATAATTTATTAGAAGAAAATATAAGTAACAGTTAATACTGCTATTGATGTTATAAAAACGACCATTACAGAAGAATGTAACAAAATGAGTAAAGTATCTAATCCATATGGAGATGGATACGCTAGTAAATATATAGTAGATGCTATTATAAATAAGTATAGATAGGGAGGAAGTATGAAAATATTAGTAACTGGTGGTACTGGTTATATAGGTAGCCATACTGTAGTAGAACTACTAAATTCTGGATATGAAGTAGTAGTAATAGATAATTTATATAATTCTAAAATAGAGGTAGTAGATAAAATAAAACAAATAACAGGAAAAGATTTCACATTCTATAAAGGAGATGTATGTGATAAAGAATTATTAGAAGAAATATTTACAAATCATGATATAAGCGCTGCTATTCACTTTGCTGGTTATAAAGCTGTAGGAGAATCAGTAGAAAAACCACTTATGTATTATAGAAATAATATCGTAAGTACATTGTCGTTATGTGAAACAATGAGTAAACATAATGTAAAAAATATAGTATTTTCATCTAGTGCAACTGTATATGGAATACCAGAAATATTACCAATAATAGAAAATTTAGAAATAAAACATGCTACCAACCCATATGGAGAAACAAAAATAGTTAATGAAAAAATACTAAGTGATCTTCATATATCAGATAATAAATGGAATGTAGCACTTCTTAGATATTTTAATCCTATAGGGGCTCATCCATCAGGTCTAATTGGAGAAAATCCAAATGATATTCCAAATAATTTAATGCCTTATATTGTAAAAGTAGCAACTGGAGAATTAAAAGAATTATCAGTTTATGGAGATGATTATGATACTATAGATGGAACTGGTGTTAGAGATTATATTCATGTAGTGGATCTGGCTAAAGCTCATATAAAAGCAATAGAATGGACTTTTAAAAATGAAGGAATAGATGCATTTAATATAGGAACAGGACATGGTTACAGTGTTCTTGAAATAGTAAAAACATTTGAAAAGGTGAATAAAGTAAAAGTACCATATAAAATAGTTTCAAGAAGAAAAGGTGATGTAGCATCATGTTATGCTGATGCTAGTTATGCTAAAAATAGATTGGGATGGAGTAGTACTTATGAACTAGAAGATATGGTAAAAGATGCTTATAATTTTGCAATAAAAAATTAAAATATGTTTTTGGGGGATTAGTTAATTATGATTATTAAAATTAAAAATACAAGATATTTTAAAACTGTGATGTTTTTTGTATATGAAGGGATATATTTACTATTTATTGATGCATTTAATCAATATTTATTGACTAGAAGTTTTGATATTAGTAATTATTTGATGAATAATTTGGTGGTATTTAATATTGTTTGGATTTTATTGTTTTTTATATTTTTATATGTATTAAAACCTAAGGCCAGAAAAGTAATAGCTTGTATTTTTAATATATTATTATTATTGATATCACTTGCTAATTATTTTATGTACTCGTATTTTTATTCTGTTTTTTCTTGGAAGGATTTGGTTCTTTCTGGTGAGGGTTTTTCATTTATAGATTCTGTTTTTAAATTTATTAATTTAAAGATTATTTTGTTTATACTTACTTCTATTGATATGATATTACTTGTATATAAAACTAGGACTAAAAGAACATATAAATTTAAATCTATACAAAGTTTGATTTTAGTTATTATGATAATAGTCTTGTTTGGAGTAAGGAGAATATATATAAATAATAATTTAAATAGTGTTAATGATGGATGGAATTCTAATAATGTAATTAGTAATGATTCTAATTATTATCAGAATTGGAATAGTCCTACTAGACTTGTTAAAATATGTGGTATATATGAATATTTAATTAAAGATTTCTATAATTCTTTTATCAAAAAAGATAATAGTGTTGAAGCTAGATTGTTTGTAAATAATTATATTGATGAGAATTATAAAGAAGATAATAATGAATATACTGGTATTTTTAAAGATAAGAATCTTATATTTGTTATGATGGAAAGTATGGATGATTGGTTAGTTAATGAGGATGTTACTCCTACTATGTATATGATGATGCAACATGGTTTTAACTTTAATAATCATTATTCTCCGGGATATGTTACTGGTGATACTGCTAATACTGAATTTATTGCTAATACTGGTATGTATCCAGTAATTAATAAGTTATCTCCTAATTATGCATATGTAAATAATAGTTATCCATATTCAATCGCTAATTTATTTAAGAATGAAGGTTATACTGTTAATTCTTTTCATAGATCTGGTGGCGGAATATATAATAGGGAGAATATGCACATAAGTTTAGGATATGAGAAATATCATAATTACGTTGATATGGGGATTTCTGATGATAACTTGGATTTGGATAGTTATATAATTAAGGATGGTTATGATAAAATTATTTCTGATAATAAATTTATGAGTTTTATAATAACTTATTCACCACATTCTCCATATACTTATAATAAAATTGAATGTCAAACTAATTTGTCTGATATAAAAACTATATATCCAGAATTGGATAATGAAGAGTTATTATGTGCATATAGTGCTGCTAGAGAAACGGATAATATGTTTAAACTATTATTGGAAAAACTTAAAAATGATAATTTACTTGATGATACTATAATAGTGGCATTTACTGATCATCCTAATAAATTAGTTATTAGAGATGATGAAACTGAAAAACTTAATAAAACAATATTTTATATATATGATCATGATATGAATAGTAATCAAATTGATACTATTACTAGTTCGATAAATATATTACCTACAGTTATTAATTTGTTTGGTATTAAGAATAATTATTTATATTCTGGTTATGATGCTTTGGATACTAATGAAGAATATGTTATATTTAAGGATTATACTTATTTTGATGGAAAAGAAGTTAAAACAGTCACTAAAGAATACAAAGATAAATTAGAATATAGTTCTGATATTTTATCTTCTGATTATTATAAAGATAACACTGTTAAAAAATAGCGTTATCTTTTTATGATATAAAAATACTTATTAGATAATAATTAATTATAATTGATAAAATATTAAATATGTTATATAATATAAATGTAATGTTTATTTAAGGAGTTGTAGTGATAATGGAAATTAATGATGTAATATTGATTGTATTAACAACGTTTATAATAACTGCTTTATTTATACCTGTTGTTAAAAAGATGGCTGAATTTATTGGGGCAATGGATATTCCTAATGCTAGGAAGGTTCATACTGTACCTATACCTAGATTGGGTGGCCTTGGTATATATGCTGGATTTTTAATTGGTTATATGTTATTTGGTCAACATTCTATACAAATGAATGCTGTACTTATTGGTAGTTTTATTATTTTGGTTACTGGTATTTTTGATGATATTAAACCTGTACCTGCTAAATATAAGTTATTAGGACAAATTGCTGGAGCTGCTATTATACCTTTATATGGTGGAATATTATTAAAGGATATATCTGCTTTTGGATTGTATTTGAATTTTGGGATACTTTCTTATCCTATAACTATATTATTTATTGTGGCTATTATTAATTGTATTAATTTAATAGATGGATTAGATGGACTAGCATCAGGAATAAGTAGTATATATTTCTTAACAGTAGGAATAATAGCTATGCTTCTTAATAATGCTGGTGGTTTGGATACTACTTTAACATTTATTATGCTTGGTAGTACTCTTGGATTTTTAGTACATAATTTTCATCCTGCTAAAATTTTTATGGGTGATTCTGGTAGTATGTTTTTAGGTTATATTATTGCTGTAATAGCATTATTAGGATTTAAGAATATTACTCTTACTTCATTTATTGTTCCCATGCTACTATTAGCTATACCAATAATGGATACACTATTTGCTATACTAAGAAGATTAGTAAACCATAAACCATTAGGTGAACCTGATAAAAATCATTTACATCATCAGTTACTTAAACTTAGATTATCACAAACTAAAACTGTTTTAGTTATATATTTAGTTGATATTTTATTTGCTATTGCTTCTATATTATATGCTATTGGTAATAGAGTACTTGGTACTAATATATATGGTATTATTATATATATTATATTATTGGTTTTGACTATATTATTAGTACTTAAAACTAATATTATTTGGAATCATGATAAAAAGAATGATAAATAATGATATTTTAATTAAAAATAAGTTACTGTCGCAAATTTTGCGACAGTTTTAATATTATATAAAGTGATAGATAAATGTTTGATAAAAAGACTATAGGCTTTTTATCACCTGATGAGATTATAGCTCATCAGGAAATTAGTTAATTTAATCATATTATTTTATTTATTAAATATAATTTAATAGAAAAGAGGAATAATATGATTAATAAGAAGAATTTGTGGTTTTTAACGTTATTTAGTTTAGTATTGGTACTATCAATTTATTATGTTACTATGCCTAGTGAAATTTTTGATAGTAAATTAGAGAATGAAAAGGTTGATAAGAGTACTGTTAATGTAGAAGAGTCATCAGTGATTTCTGCTTTGAAGGTAGAAGATGAGAATGAAGTTAAGGAAAAGATTAATGGTTTAAAAGAAAAACTAACTAATAGTGAAGTTAGTACTAAAGAAAAAAATGAAGTATTTGAAGAATTAAAGCTTATTAATAAAAATTCTTCAAAAGAAGAAACTTTAGAATCTAAGATTAAAGATAGTTGTTCTTGTGAAAATTTTGTTAAAATAGATGGAGATAATGTTAGAGTGGTACTTGATTCTGATGATAGTAGTGCTACTACTGCTAATAATATTATGAGACTAGTACAAAAGGAATTTGATGATAAGATGTATATATCAGTAAAATTTAATAAATAGGGGCTAATATACCTCACTTTATTTATGTTTTTGAATAGAATAATATGAATAAACATAACCACCCTTATGGAAGTGAGGTATTTATGAGTAAAGGTATATTAACCAAAAGAGAAAAAGAAGTTTTTTCGTTATTAGTAGAAAATAAAACTACTCATGATATAGCAGAGATATTGGGGATAAGTGAAAAGACTGTTAGAAACCATATATCTAATACTATGCAAAAGTTATCAGTTAAAGGAAGAGCTCAGGCAGTAGTAGAATTGATACGTTTGGGAGAAATTACTTTATAAGCACATAAGTGCTTTTTTTCTTTGTATATTTGTATTTTATTTATAGATTTTTAATCGTAAATATGATATAATTTTTTATGATATGGAGGTATGAAATGAAAAATTTATTTGATTTAACTGGTAAGGTTGCTGTTGTAACTGGTGCTAGTAGTGGTATAGGAAAAGAGGCCGCTATTGCTTATGCAGAAATGGGGGCAGATGTGGCACTTCTTGCTAGAAGAGTAGATAAGTTAGAAGAGGTTAAAAAGGAAATAGAAAAAATAGGAAGACGAGCTATTTGTATAGAATGTGATGTTACTAAGGAAAATAGTGTTAAAAAAGCTGTAGATGAGGTACTAAGTGCTTTTGATCATATTGATATATTACTTAATGATGCTGGTGTTGCTGTACGTGGTGGAGTTGATACTTTAGAAGAAGAAGATTGGGATAAATCTTTTAATACTAATGTTAAAGGTATTTATTTTATGTGTAAGTATGTTATTCCTGGTATGAAGGAAAGAATGTATGGTAAAATTGTTAATGTTTCTTCAGTTAATGCTATAGTGGCTGATAAGAATGATATGTTTATTAGACATTCTTATAATGCTTCTAAAGCAGCTGTTATTGGTCTTACTAAGGGTATGGCTTGTAGTTATGCTAGATATAATATTACTGTTAATGCTATTGGACCAGGTTTATTTGAAACTGGTATGACTGAGAATACTTTATTTAAATCTGAAGAATTCTTACGTGGATATAATGCTTTAAATCCTTCTAGTAGACCTGGTAGACATGGTGAAGTTAATGGTACTATTTTATATTTATCTAGTGATGCTTCTAGTTATATTGAAGGTCAATTTATTGCTATAGATGGTGGCGGCTCTATAGTATAATCATATACTTTATGGATAAGAGATATGAAATAATAAACGATAAGCTTAATAGTCTTAGTAAGAGTACTTTTAGGAATAGTTTTTATCTTAAAGATAAGGATAAAAATTATATTAAAGATAAAGGAATGAATATTATAAAGGATCATGCTTATGATATTATTTTGAAGAGACTTGCTCCAATTGATATTAAGAATGATGGAAAGCAGACTCCTATGAGGGGACATCCGGTATTTATTGCACAACATGCTACAGGGTGCTGCTGCAGGGGATGTTTATTTAAATGGCATGGTATTCCGAAGAATAGAGAATTATCTAATAACGAGATTAATTATATTGTTATGTTAATAATGGAATGGATAAAAAGACAAATGGAATAATTTGTCTTTTTGTATTGTGAAGTTGGTATTTTATATGGTATAATAAAGGGACGAAGAAGGTATAAAAAATGAAGAGAAATGAAGTTGATAGAGAGAAGTTATCTCCTATGATGAGACATTATGTTGAACTTAAAGATAAATATGAAGATACTATTATTTTATATAGATTAGGGGACTTTTATGAGATGTTTTTTGAGGATGCTGAGATTGTTTCACATGCTTTGGAGCTTACTTTAACTGGTAAGAGTGCAGGACTTGAAGAGAAGGTTCCTATGTGTGGTATACCTCATCATGCAGCGGAAATATATATTGATAAACTTATTAAAAATGGATTTAAAGTGGCTATTTGTGAACAACTTGAAGATCCTAAAAGTGCTAAAGGAATAGTAAAGAGGGATATAGTAGAGGTTATATCATCTGGTACTATTATTAATGCTAATTCTTTAAATGAAAAAGAAAATAATTATATTGGTAGTTTATATGATTTTGGATATGGATATGCACTTACTTATTCAGATATTACTACAGGAGAAGTTTACTCTATGCTTCTTGGTAATTCTTTGGATATTATATATAAATTGTTATCTTTAGAAATTAAAGAGATTATTGTTAATAAGGAATTTGATAGGAATACTTTAGCTAAAATTAAAAATGAAAAGATACCTGCAACAATAGTAGATAATTATTTAGATGATATGTATACTGATATTTATAGTGATATTAGTGATGAGAGAATTATTAAATCTATTAAGTTATTACTTTATTATTTAAGTTATGAACAGAAAAGAGAATTGTCGCATTTTCAGAAGGTTATTATTAAAAAAGAAGATGCTACTTTGATTATGGATATTCATACTAAGAGAAATTTAGAACTTACTGAATGTCTTAGAACTAAAGAGAGAATGTATTCTTTACTTTGGCTTCTTGATAATACTAAGACCGCTATGGGAAGTAGAAGACTTAAGTATTTTATTGAGAATCCTTTAGTTGATATGGATATGATAAATAGGAGATATGATATTGTTTCTAAGTTACTTGATGAATTTATTTTAACTGATGAACTTAGAAATGATTTATATTCTGTATATGATTTGGAAAGACTTTGTGGTAGAATTGCTTTTGGTTCTGCTAATGGGAAAGATTTACTACAACTTAAGACTTCTTTAGAGGTACTTCCTAGTATCAAGGAAAAGATTAATACTATTGGTTTTTATGATGATATTGAACCGCTTAGTGAACTTTATAATTTACTTGATAGTTCTATTAATGAGGATGCTCCTGTTGGTCTTAAGGAAGGATTTCTTATTAAAAGTGGTTATTCTAAAGAACTTGATGAACTTAAGAATTTAAGTAAGGGTGGTAAAGATTTTATTAGTAACTTTGAGAGAGAAGAGAGAGAAAGAACTGGTATTAAAGGTCTTAAAGTTGGATTTAATAAGGTATTTGGTTATTATATTGAGGTTAGTAATTCTTACTTATCTATGATTACTGATGATATGGGTTATACTAGAAAACAGACACTTGCTAATTGTGAGAGATTTATTAATCCAATACTTAAAGAGAAAGAAGATTTGATTTTATCTAGTGAAGATAAGATTATTAATTTGGAATATAATTTATTTATTGGTATAAGGGATGAATGTAAGAAGTATATTAATATTTTACAAAAGAATGCTAAGGTTATTAGTGAGATTGATGTTTTACAGTCTTTTGCTTATGTTAGTGAGAAGTATAATTATACGAGACCTACTTTAAATAGTAATAATGAGATTAGGATTATTTCTTCTCGTCATCCCGTAGTAGAGAAGGTTCTTCGTGATAGTGAGTATGTTCCTAATGATATTATTATGGATAATAATACTGATATAATTCTTATTACTGGTCCTAATATGGCTGGTAAAAGTACTTATATGAGACAACTTGGTATTATTGCTATTATGGCACAAATTGGTTGCTTTGTTCCTGCTACTGAGGCTAATTTACCAGTATTTGATAAGATATTTACAAGAATTGGAGCAAGTGATGATTTGGTAAGTGGTGAATCTACTTTTATGGTTGAGATGATGGAAGCATCAAGAGCTATTAAAGGTGCTACTAAAAATAGTTTAATTTTATTTGATGAACTTGGACGTGGTACTGCTACTTATGATGGTATGAGTTTAGCAGAGGCTATATTAGAATATATTGCTAAAAGAATTAAATGTAAGACACTTTTTTCTACACATTATCATGAGCTTACAGATATGGAAAATTCTCTTCCTAATTTGAAAAATAAACATGTATCCGCTATAGAAGATGGTGGTAATATTACTTTCTTACATAAGGTTAAAGATGGTTCGGTAGATAAAAGTTATGGTATTAATGTTGCTATGTTAGCTGGTCTTCCTAGTGAGGTTATTGATAGAGCTAATGTTATATTAAAGGAATATGAAAGTAAGAATGATAACTCTACTAGTAAAAAGAAGAAAAAGAATGATGATTCTTTTCAATATAGTTTACCTCTTGACTTTGAAGAGAAAAAGAGTGAAGTAGAGGAAGAAATTAAAAAGATTGATGTTCTTAATATTACTCCTATGGAAGCTATTAATATTCTTAGTGAGTTAAAAGAAAAAATAAAATAAATAGTAAAAATGATACAGAGTGAAAACAATAGTTTTCACTCTTTTTTGTTTTTTATTAGAAATTTTGGAAAATATTACAATTTTATTAAAAAATTGGTGTTTATATATATGAGGAGGTAAAATATAGAAGGGAGTAATAATGATAGATGTAAAAGATAAGATAAAAATATGTAATGATGTAATGTTTAAAAGTATATTCTTAAGACAAAGAGATGCTCTAATTACGATGATTTATGATATTACTGGTATTAATGAAAAGATAAATAAAGATGAAATAATTACTGGTTATGAATTAGAGCCATATACTGTAAAAGGTAAAGTTAATAGAAGTGATATGTTAATAGGAATAGGAAAGGATAATTATCTAAATGTTGAAATTAATTATAAACATGAAAGAAATGTTACCGCAAGAAATATGATTCAACTATTTAGAATAACTAGTCAAGTAGTAGAATCTGGTATGACTGATAAAGAGTTAAGTCTTAAGATGGTAGGACAATTAAATTTAAATACTTTTAGAAATTTAAATAATAAGATAATACAAATAGGTGCTTATGCTGATTTAGATACAGGAAGAGAACTTGATTATGGAGTAATAAAAATATGGAACTTAGATATTGAAAAATGTTATAAAAAGTTGTATAATAATACTGAAAAGATTAAATATGCAACAAAAATGGAAAGATGGGGAGCAATACTATATTGTAGTATAAATGATATAGAATTAATATCCCAATTGTTAGGAGATGATCTTTTGACTATGGAAGAAAAAGAAAAGTTTATAGTAAAAATTAAAGATGCCAACAGCAGTGATAGAATAATACAAGATTGGATGGTAGAAGAGAATAATCGTCTTCGTCTTGAAGGACAACTTGCTTATGCCAAAGATGAAGGTATAGAACAAGGTATCGAAGAAAACAAAATAGATGTTATTCGAAGTATGTTAAAGAAAAACATTGATTATAATACAATATCTGAGATAACTAATAAGAGTGTAGAAGAAATAAAAGAAATAGAAAAAAATATTTAATAATAATTTAAATATTTTACCCCTCAAATTAATCCAAATAGAAATTAATAATTTTTATTTGGTTTTTCTATTTATAATAAAAGATATATAATTGATTTTATATGATTTTTAGTACTAATTATATATAAAAGTATTGATAATAAAATTAAAATACTTTATAATTTATTTAGGTGATGCAAATGAAAAAAATGAATAATAAGGGATTTACTTTGATAGAACTTCTTGCGGTATTAGTTATTTTAGTGGTTATTATGTCGATAGCTATACCTAGTATTACTTCTTCAGTAGAGAGAAGTAAGGCTAAACAAAGAGAACAGGTTATTAATATTGTTAAAGCACAAGCTGAATTATATGCTGATAAGCATAAAAATTCTCTTAAGAATGATACTACGATTACTATTCGTGATCTTGTTTGCGAAGGGTATTTGACTTTAGAGGAAGCTAAAGATCCTATGAATGAGAATTTTACAATTGATATTAGATTTACAGTAGGAAGTAATAATTCTTTAGTTAGTGAAGAACATGGTGGATTCAAAGTAGCACTTAAAGATGAAAATGGTAATGATATTGATGAAGTTGAGTATTGTCGCAATTACAATTAGATTAGAAAGATGGGATTTAAATGAAAGTTATATTAATTAAGTATGGAGAACTTACTACTAAAGGGGATAATCGTAAGTATTTTATTAATGTTTTATATAATAATATTAAAAAAGCATTAGAAGGATATAATGTTAATATTGTTAAGAATAGAGTACGTATGTTTATTGAGACTGATGATGATGTTATGGAAATTGTTAATATTCTTAGAAATATATTTGGTATTCATAGTATAGTTATTGCTACTAGAGTTAATACTAATATTAGTGAAATAGAAGATAATGTTTTAAAGGTAGCTAGAGAAAATGATTTTAGAACATTTAAAGTAGAAACTGATAGAGCAGATAAATCATTTCCAATACAAAGTATGGATTTTTCTAGAAGAATTGGTGCTTTAATACTTAAGAATATTTCTAATATAAGTGTAGATGTTCATAATCCTGATTATTTATTAAAAATTGAAATAAGAGAAGATTATACATATATATATCATAAAGAAATTAAGGCGTCAGGTGGCTATCCAGTCGGAGTAGCAGGACGCGGTCTTCTTATGTTATCAGGAGGAATTGATTCCCCAGTAGCGGGATATCTTGCTATGAAGAGGGGAATCAAGGTTGATTGTGTTTATTTTGAGTCACCACCACATACTAGTGAGATGGCTAAAAATAAAGTTAGGCGTCTTGTGGAAAAACTTACTAAATATAATCCGGATATTACTTTATATGTAATAAAATTTACGGATATTCAAGAGGCAATATATAAAAATATCGTCCCTACATATATGATAACCATTATGAGAAGAATGATGTATAGAATAGCCACTAAAATTATGGAAAATAATTCTTATTTATGTCTTATAAATGGTGAAAGTGTTGGACAAGTTGCTAGTCAAACTTTGACTAGTATGAATGTTATTAATAATGTTACTAATAAAGTTGTTATTAGACCAGTTGCTTGTCTTGATAAGATAGAAATTATGGATATTGCTAGAAAGATTGATACTTATGAAACTTCAATACTTCCTTATGAGGATTGTTGTACTATTTTTGTTCCTAAACATCCAGTTATTAATCCTAGTTTGAAATTATCTATAGAATATGAGAATAGTTTTGATTATGATAAGTTAATTGAAGAAGCTATTAATAATATGGAAGTAATAAAGATTACTAATAATTATAATAAATTTGATATATAGTAAAAATTACCATTAATTTGTTAGTATGAAATTTACAATATTTCACAACCTATTAGTGTAGGAGGTGAAATGATAATGAGTAATAGTAATAATAACAAAATGGTAGTTCCAGGAGCTAAACAAGCTATCGATAGAATGAAATATGAAATAGCTAATGAATTTGGTGTTAACTTAGGACCTGATTCAACTTCTAGAGCTAATGGTTCAGTTGGTGGAGAAATTACTAAGAGATTAGTTCAATTAGGACAAAACCAACTTAGTGGTTCTAATTACCAAAACAAATAAGTTGTTTATATAAAATAAAAAAGAGTCTCATATGATTAGTGAGACTTTTTATTTTTGGATAAAAAAAACAAGAGACTGACCCCCTAAGGAACAGTCTCCCAAAAAGAATAAAAAGGGGTTGGCTAGTGTGATACTAGCACCAATTCGCCTAAATCGAACTGGTGATTAATATAATAAGCGAAGTTCCTTGTTTTGTCAATAGTAAAAATGAAAAAAATTTAAAAAAACAACCATTTTGTTTAAAATGTCTAAAAATAGGTATAAAAGATATATAAAGACTTGATTTTTTTGATGTTTGAGTGTAAACTTATTTTTAGGAGGTATATGAATTATGGCAAATCAAAATTCAAAGAGTAAAAACAAAAAGAATACAACTAAAGCTAGTACTAATAGTAAGAAAGTTACTTCTAATAAAGATGTAAAAAAGGATACTAAAGTAGTTGCTAAAAGTGAAAATAAGAAGGTAGAGGCTAAGAAAGTAAATAATAAAAAGGTTGAGGCTAAAAAGGATGTAAAAAAAGAAGTATCTAAAATTGAAGTTCCTAAATTTGAAAAGAAAGAGAAAGAAAAAGTACATGAAAAGACTAGTAGTAAGAGTAAATTTTCTTTAACTGCTAAACAAAAGGATATTATACTTATTGCTTTGGTAGTAGTATTACTTATAGTAGCTGCTATTGTTACTGGTAATAAGGATAGTAAAGTAGATATTGAACTTCCTGTAGCTTTGGAAGGTGATGCTGGATTTAACGAGATTACTTATTCTAATTATTTAGAAAAGATTGATTCTAATGAACCATTCTTAGTAGTTATAGTTAAAGATGGTTGTGGTTATTGCGAAATGTATGAACCTATACTTAAGGAAGTTGCAGATGAATATAATTTACCTATTAATTATATTAATCTTACAAATTTATCTGAAGAAGAGTATAATGATTTAGCTCAATCTAATGCTTACTTGAAGAAGAATCAATGGGGGACTCCAACTACATTATTTATGTTAGGTGATTCTGTTATTGACTCTATCGGTGGATATGTTGATAAAGATAAATTTGTAGATTTTGTAAAAGAAAACTTTGTGGTAAATGAAGATGCAGAATAAGATTTATGAAGAAGTAAAAAAATTTAAAAGAAAATATCCTCTTACTATTGCTTTTAGACTTAAAAGTCATGCTAAAATAGCTGCTAAATTTATTGATGCTGATGAAGAAGTTAAATATGTTTTTGCAGCACAAAAGAATTATCAAAGTTATGAAATTATAAATACTAATATCATAGTTTTAACTAATAAGAGATTAATAGTGGTTACTAAGAGATTAATATTTGGTTATTTCTTTAGAATGATTACTCCAGAAATGTTTAATGATTTGACTATTAAAAACGGCATTTTATGGGGTAAGGTAATTATTGATACTGTTAAAGAGGAAGTAGTATTATCTAATATTGATTCTAGGGCTTTGTCAGAGATAGATGATAATATTACAATGTATATGCTTGAACAAAAAAGAAAATTTAAAGAAAGTGAAAATAAATAATACTTTCTTTTTTCTTACGGAGGTTTTATGAAGATAGATAGATATGAACTTGTTAAAAATAATATTTATAATGTTTATTTATCTAATGGTGAAGTATTAACATTAGATGAGAATGTTATTACAGATAATGAACTTTTATTAAAAAAAGAAATAGATACTACTTTGTATAATAAGCTTAAAAGTGATAATGATATTATATCTTTATGTAATATGGCTATTAAATATATTAGTATTAGATTGCGTAGTATTAAAGAAGTAAGAGATTATTTGTCTAAGAAATGTGATAATAGTTATTATATTGATATGGCTATAGATAAACTTATTGGGTATAAATATTTAGATGATGATAGATTTACTAAAGCTTTTATTACTGATAAAATTAATTTTACGATGATGGGTGATTATAAAATAAGAAAAGAACTTGAAAGATATGGCGTTGATAATGATATTATTAATAATAATATTATAAATATAGATAGAAGTGTTATTATTGATAGGATTAAAAAGATTATTGATAAGGATATTAGATGTAATAAAAAATATAGTGGTATTATTTTGAAAAATAAAATATTTAATCATTTAATTACTCAAGGATATAGTAAAGAGATTGTTATTGATATTATTAATACTTATGATTTTTAGTATAATTTTAGTAAATATTGTAAAAATATAAATGGAGATGATTTTATGAAGAAAATTATATCGATATTTATATTTTTACTTTTATTAGTGGGATGTTCTTTATCTAATAGTCCTACTTCTAAGGTTGAGGAACTATTTAGTAAATATCAAGGACTTGATAGTGATGTTAGAAATGGTATTAATGATGTTGTTAAAGATGAGAATTTGACTGATGAACAAAGTACAAGATATAAAAAATTATTAGAAAAACAATATAGTAATTTATCTTATGATATAAAGGATGAAAAAATTGATGGTGATAATGCTGTTATTAGTACTGAGATTAAGGTTATTAATTATAAAAAGGCAATAAACGATACTTATAATTATTATCAAGGTAGAGATGATTATACTGTAGAAGAGTATAATAATACTAAGCTTAAGAATTTGGAAAAAGAGAAGGAAAAAGTTACATATACTATTGACTTTGATGTGAAGAAGGATAAAGATGGTAATTGGAAGATAGCTTCACTTAGTAATGAGACTATTAAGAAGATACAAGGAATGTATTAATTAATGGTTTTTTTATTTTTATTAAAAAACTTTTATTATTAATTTTAATAATTTTATTTTAAAAAAATTATTTTTGTGGTAGAATAGATAATAGGTAGGAGAGGTGATAGTAATGGATAGTGTTCTTATGATTACGATTTCAACGTTAGTATTGGCAATTATCCTTATAGTTATTACTATTGCTGTTATAAAAGGTAAACAAAGTAAAAAATATAAAAAAGAAATTGAAGAATTAGATATAGAGAAGAATAGTTTACTTGGGGTTCCAGTGCTTAGTGAGATTACTAAAGTTAAGGAACTTATTAAGACAGATAACTTAAAGGAAAAGTTAAATGATTGGGATAATACTTTTAAATATATTAGAGATGAGAAGATTCCTGAACTTACTGATTCTATATCTGATGCTGACTTTTTAATTGATAGAAAAGAATATAAACAAGCTATAAAAAAGATTGCAGATGTTGAAATGGAACTTAGACTTCTTAAGAATAAAACCGATGTTTTATTGGAAGAAATAAAGCTTATTACTAATTCTGAAGAAAGAAATAGAACACTTATTACTAAACTTAAGATTGTTTATCGTGAACAGCAGGCTAAATTTGATAGATCTAAGAAGGAATATGGTGATGTTGCTCCTTATATTGAAGATGAATTTGATAGTATAGATAAATTGTTTGCTGATTTTGAGAAGGCTATGGATAATAATGACTATGTATCTGTAGAAAAAAGAATTGCTTCTTTAGATGATAAGATAGATGCTTTGGGTAAGATTCTTCTTGATGCCCCTACGATTGTTCTTATGGCTACCGTTATGGTTCCTAATAAAATAGAAGAGGCTACTACTTATTATTATCGTATGAAAAGGGATGGCTATCCTTTGGATTATTTGAATGTTGAATATAATATTAAAGAGATTAAAACTAAGATTGATAATATTATGAATAATCTAAAACAGTTACAAATGGGAGATGCTATCATTGAACTTAAGACTTTTATTGAGTATTTTAATGGTCTATATAATGATTTTGATAAGGAAAAAGAATGTAAAGATGTCTTTAAACAAAATGTTAAGGAACTTGGATATAATATTGAAAATATAAATAAGGTTGTTAGAGATATTTATTTGCAAATAGATGATATTAAATATAATTATAATTTAAGTGATGAGGAAATTAATAAATTTAGTCTTTTGAATAAAAATTTGGAACGTATTAATAAAGATTATAAAATATTAGTGGAACAAGGAAAAATGAAAACTTTTGCTTATTCTAAATTGGTTGATGAACTTGATGGGTTATCACTTAAATTATCTAGACTTCAGGATGATTTGGATTATCAACTTAGATCTATTACTAGTATGAAAGATGATGAATATAGGGCAAAAGAACAACTTGCCACTATTGAGGATTTGCTTAAGAAAAGTAAATATCGTCTTAAGAGTTATAAAATACCGGTTATTCCTAGTAGTTATTATATTGAGCTTAATGAGGCACAGGATGCTATTAGAGAGATTGTTAAAGAATTACAGAAGAAACCGATTGTTATTAAGATTTTGAATATTAGAGTTGATACTGCTAGAGATTTGGTATTTAAAATTTATAATAAGACTAACGATATGATTAAACTTGCTAATTCTGCAGAAAAAATTATTGTATATGGTAATAGATATAGAAGTACTTATGAAGAAATTGATATTGCTCTTACTAAAGCTGAGGAATTATTTAAGCGTGGTAAGTATAAGGAATCTCTTGAGCTTTCTAAAAGGAGTTTAAGTTTTGTAGATAAAAATATTGAATAATAAATAAATATTAGTTGCAATTTTGAGTGTTTTATGATATTCTAGTTGTAGATAAGAATAAGGAGGAATAGCAATGCAATTTGATGCAGTAGTAGATTTTTTATTGGAATATTATGTGTGGGTTTTGGCAATTTTAATTATTTTACTTATTACAGTAATAGGCTTTTTAGCAGATGCTAAAAATAAACGTAAGAAGAGAAAACAATTGGATGAAACTAGTAATTCTAGTGAAAATAATAATAGTTCACAATATATGGACTTTAATAGTATGAATAATATGAATAATGTTAATAGTATGAATATGGGTAATAATGGTTTTAATGCTGCTCCTGATTTTAATAATAACATGAATAGTTTTAATAATAATCAGAATGTTAATGAAATGCCTGTTAATAATATTAATCCAAGTTTTAATGGTGGTATGAGTAATAATTCTAGTATGGGTAATGAATTCAATACTAATATGAATGTTAATCCTACTATGAATAATGGCTTTGATAATGGTATGAATAATCAAAATATTAATAGTATGCCTTCTAGTAATAATATTGTTGAACCTAATAATAATGTAAATGGTTTTAATAATCAGAATGTTAATGAAGTGCCTATTAATAATATTAATCCAAGTTTTAATAGTGGTATGAATAATAGTATTAATAATAATTTGGGTATGAATGTTAATCCTGTTAGTGGTGTTACTCCAGAAATTAATAATAGTGGTTTAAATAATGTAAATAGTTCTATTAATACTTCTGAAACTAATAATTCTTCTGATTCTTTCTTTATTCCTGCTTCGGAGCAGACTCCTAAGATTGAACCAAGAAATGTTGCTATTCCTAATGTTAATACAAATACAGATATTCCTAGTCCTGTTACTCCGCCAACACCTGTGACTAGTCATCCTGTAGAAGCACCTGTAAATAATGTTAATCTTAATGGTAACTATGGTGAGAGTAATAATGCTATACCTAATGTTACTCCTGTTGTTCCACAACCTGTAATGCCTAATGTGGTGCCTACTGAGAACATGGATCAAGTTAATTATAATAATGCTAATGGTATGGCTAATAATATGTTTAATAATGTTAAACCAACGAATGAACCTAATGTTTCTCAAGGTCAAAATGTTAATAATTTTAATTCTAATTTTGTTAATAATGGGTCCAATTTTGTAACTGGTAATCCTAATGTCAATCAAAATAGTAATATGCAAAATGGCAATATTTCTGGTAATTGGCAGTTATAAATTTAGGTTAATACCTAAATTTTTTATCTTAGAAGGGAGGTAAGATGATGAATAATACTAGCAATGACAATAATTCAAATGGAGTAGGTCCTTATAAGGCCACTAGTAATATGAATACTTATATTGATACTCCTAATGCTAATTTTAATGGCATGATGAATGTTAATATTCAAAGTGGTACTACTAATAGTAGTAATCATGGTAATAATGTGATTAATAGTAATAATAATATTCAAGCTAGTCCTACTATTGATAGTAGTAATGCGGTTAATAGTAATTATAATAATCATGTTATTGATGATAATTTATCTAGTGGTTCTACTATGATTAATAATTCTAATAATCATAATAATAGTGAAAACGTTACTAAGACTTATATAGGTAGTAATAATAAGCCTAAAAAAAAGACCATGACTTTGAATCTTGGCCCTGAATTTAAGATTGCTTTTTTAATTGTGGTAATATTACTTATATTTGTTTTCTTACTTCCATATATTAGTGATCTTATTAAAGGTTATTAATATTTGATAGTTCAATTATTTTGTTGAAGTTATCATCTGTAGCCATTATATTTTTATGTATTTCTTTACACTTATTGCAGCTATAAATTATTTTATAGCTGTTTTTAAATTTTTCTATTCCTATGGGTTTCATTAATCCTTTACATTTGTTTTGCCTGTCCCCAGGGTTTATGTCTAAATGTTTGGAATATAAACAATATGGGCAATGATCTCTAGCTGTATAACCAAGTTTTTGTACTTCTTTACCACAATTTTCACATATAAATTTTTCATCAATCATATTAAACTTTTTCATACTTATATTTTATCATATAATTAGAAAAATTAAAACACTATTTGTGTTTTAATAATAAGGGTATGGGTAAGGTCTATATTGTGGGTAATAATTATTATAAATGGGATATGGTCTTGGATAAAAAGCTGGGGCTAATAGGCCTCCGGTTATTCCTCCTAAAAGAAATGGTCCAAAGAAACCACCACCAATAAATCGATTGTTATTTATTGGTCTTCTATACATATTGTTATACATGGTTTTTTCTCCTTTCAATATTATTATATTAATAAAAGATAATGCTGTGAAAAAATACTTTATTTATTTTGTGTTTTCGAGTATAATATTATATGTGGAGGTTGTAATGGAAGAGACTGTATTTAAAAGTGATGATTTGTTAGTTATGAATTTAATTAATTATTTTATTACTGAAAAGAATTATAATCCTATGATTATACATGGTTTAAATGATGAGATTTGGCTTGAAAATTTAGATAGTAGTTATAAGATAGTTAGAATTGTTTCACATCATATTCATAATAAAGAACAATTGGATTTTGATAAATTTAAACTTAGTAGAATAGTTAAACAGGTGAAAAAGAAAACTTTATCTTTTAATGTTAAAGTTTTAAATATATATATGGATATTGAGGATGATAAATTACTTTCGGATAATGATGTTCATATTTCTAGCGAGGAGGATATTAATAATTCTAAACTTACTAATGTTTTTCCTGATATTGTTGAAAAGACTGAAAGGAAAGAAGATGGACTTGAATATTTTATAAAGGTTAGTGATAATATTAATAAGAACAATGAGATTAGAAGTAAGAAGGCTGAAAAGTTATTTTCTATTAAGAGTCCTATTGTAACTAATATTTTAATTTTATTATGTGTAGTTATTTTTATAGCTATGTATATATTTGGTAATGGATCTTCGGATAATTATACTTTGTTAAAATTTGGTGCTAATTATGATGTCTTAACTAAATCAGGAGAATATTATAGGCTTATTACTTGTATGTTTTTACATATTGGAATTGTACATTTGCTTTGTAATATGTATTCTTTATATATTGTTGGTAATAGTGTTGAAAATTTATTTGGTAAGGTTAAGTATTTGATTATTTATTTTATTAGTGGTATTTGTGGTAGTATTTTGTCTTTAGCATTTTGTCATAATACTATTTCTGCTGGAGCATCTGGTGCTATATTTGGTCTTTTAGGAGCTTTATTGTATTTTGGATATTATTATCGTGCTTACTTAGGTAGTACTATTAAGAATTCTGTTATTCAAGTTATTTTAATAAATTTGATTATTGGTTTTATGGTTCCTGGTATTAGTAATGCTGCTCATATTGGTGGTTTGGTTGGTGGTATACTTACTGCTATGATGGTTGGTGTACCTGATAAATCTACTTCTAGAGATAGAATAAATGGACTTATACTTACGGTTATATATATATGTTTTATTAGTTATTTAGCATTTATGTAGGAGAATAAAATATGAAAATAAATAGTGATGAAAAATTGGCTTTGGAGTTTTTTGAATTAGAAGATAATTTTAGTAAAAAGCAATATAAGAGAGCATATGATATTAAAATTAAAAATAAGTATAATGATGCATTAGTTAGTGGTAGGGGTGTCAGTGATATTGAGAAGGATATTGATAAATATAATGAGATTATAGAATTATATTTATTTAAGCGTAAATGTTATAAAAAGATGAAAGATTGGTATTTTGATGGTATTGAAAAGATTGATTCTTCTTTAGTTAAATATATTATTGATGTTAATTATAGTAATAATTATTTGCTAGACAAGGATGTTATACTTGATTTGGAACTTTTACTTGATACTTTTTATAAGAGACTTTCTTTCTTTACGGATTTAATTATGGAATCTACTACTAAGGATGAGGTTGTTAAACATTTTGGTGATTTTGTTGCTATTATGGAAATTGATATTAATAATTATAAGAATGGTAAACTTGCTATTAAAGCTAGACTTATTAATGATTTTAAAGATAAAGTAAGAAGTAATTTTGAAAAGGGAAGTAGTAATTATCAATATATGATTAGTAACTATTTTACTAAATTATTAGGCTCTAAGAATAGTGATGAGTGTTTACGCATTTATAATATGTCTATGATGGAGATTAAATTATTTACTATGGATAGTTTTAGAGTGAAAGAAAGATAATAAAATCTTTCTTTTTTTTTCTATTTATGTTATTATATAGTAGAGGAGAATGGAAATGGAAAAGATACATATTAATAGTAGTAAATTATCTGATGTTATAGAAAAATTTGATAAACCCACTAAAATATATATTCCTCTTATGGATAAGAATGGTAATAGTTATAAAATGTTAGTTAAAGTTGGTGATTATGTATATAAAGGGGATAAAGTAGCTAATTGTGAAAAATTTGATTTTCCTATTAATAGTTCTGTATCAGGTTATGTTGCTAGTATAGATACTAAATTTATATCTAATGGTAATGAATGTGAATGTATTGTTATTGAAAATGACTATAAGGAAAAAGTTAGAAAAAATAGAGTTATTGGTAATAAAAAGGATAATTATTCTAAGGATGATTTTATTAATGATTTAAGAAATAGTGGTATTGTTGGTCTTGGTGGTAGTGGTTTTCCCTCTTTTATTAAATATAATACTGATGGTATTAAGTATTTACTTATTAATGCTGTTGAATGTGAACCTTTTATTTCTTCGGATAAGGCTGTTATTTATAATTATAGTGAAGAGATACTTGAATGTATTGATAATATTTTAGATATTATGGAGATTGATAAGGCTATTATTGTTATTAAAAAGTCTAATACTAGATATATTGATGTTTTAAATAAGTTTATTGGTACTTATCCTAATATTAGTATTTATTCTACTATGGATTTTTATCCTAATGGTTGGGAAAGATTAGTGGTTAAAAATACTCTTGGTATTTCTTATGATAAGTATCCTAGTGAAAAGGGTATTATTGTTAGTAATGTTTCTACTATATATGCTATATATGAGATGCTTAAGGAAAATAAATCTTTATGTGAAAGAATTGTTACTATTAGTGGTAATGGTATTAAAAAGAAATGTAATGTTAAGGTTAAAGTTGGTACTTTAGCTAGTGATATTATTAATGGTTTTAATGAGTATAAGAAAATTAAGAATCCTATTTTTATAGCGGGAGGACCTATGATGGGTAATTCTTTACCTAGTGATGATATGGTTATTACTGCTGATGTTAATTCTATATTGGTTATAAGTGATTTTGATAGTAAGCTTTTGCCTTGTATAAAATGTGGTAAGTGTACTAGGGTATGTCCTAGTGGATTAGCACCTGTGCTTATTATGACTTCTATTAATGATAAAAATAAACTTAAATGTCTTGATACTTCTAAATGTATTGAGTGTGGTCTTTGTAGTTATGTTTGTCCTTCAAAGATTGAGGTTAGGGAGTTTGTTCGTGAAGCTAAGAAGAAGGTGAATGAATAATGGAATTTAAGGTACGTAAGAAGACTTTTTTAAAGAGTAAAGATAATACTACTAATATTATGTATAGTATTCTTGTAATTCTTGTTTTGTTTATTTTGTTTGCTACTTATAAGAATGGTATTTATCCTACTATTAAGGGATATGGTAGTTTATATCTTTTATTTAAACCTCTTATATTTTCTTCTATTGGAGCTGTTGTTTGTTTATTTACTGAATATTTATATTATGTTATTAAAGGAGATAAGAAAAGTTTTTATTATTTATTTACATCTAGTTATGCTATTATACCAGGGGTATTTCTTAGCCTTATTATTCCTATTAATACTCCTCTATGGCTTTTAATATTGGGAAGTTTTATGGCTAGTTTATCTAAGGTTATTATGGGAGGATTTGGTAAGAATAAATTTAATCCTGCTTTAGTTGGTGCTCTTTTTGTTACAGTTATTTTTTCTTCTTATAATGGGGGATATCTTAATAATTATGAAATAGATACGATAAGTTCTGCTACTCCTCTTGCTAATATGACTGCTAGTGGATATGTTGTTTCCTATGATAATTTGGTTAAACCGTATGGTAGTTTACTTGATTTCTTTGTTGGTAGTATTCCTGGTTCTATTGGTGAGACTTCTTCACTTCTTATTATTTTAGTATTTATATATTTAGCTTATAAGAGGTATATAAAGGTTAGAATACCTATTAGTTATGTTTTGACTGTTAGTGTTATTAGTTTGATGCTTTGTATTATTAAGAATATTGGGCTTTGGTTTGTATTATTTAATATTTTATCAGGTGGTTTGCTTTTTGGAGCAGTACTTATGGCCACTGATCCTGTTACTACTCCTATTAGTAATAGGGGGCAGATAATAGGTGGTATTATACTTGGTATTGTTACTATGACTATTAGGTATATGACTCCACTTCCTGAAGGGGTACTTATTTCGATATTAATTCTTAATGTATGTACTATTTTTATTAATTATTTTACTACAATACTATATAATAAGAATATTGTAAGAAATATTATTATGGTAGTTTTTATACTTAGTATTATACCTATATCTTTTGTTATTAGTGATAAGATTACTAATAAGCCACTTGATGATAGTTTTGAAGTTTTATCTAAAGCAAAGAGTGGTAATGATACTATATATGAAGTACGTGGTAGAGGATATGCTGGTAATGGTAGTTTAAAACTTAAAATTGTATTTACTGGTAATAAGATTACTAAGATAGATGTTATTAAGAGTAATGAGACTTATACTAAGATGATTTATGATAATGATTATTTAAATAAACTTACTTCTTATCAGAATAATTTAGATAATTTAGATACGATAAGTGGGGCTACTTATACTAGTAATTATTTGAAAGATATTGTAAGAAAAACAATAGAAAACTATGAAAAATAGTTTTCTTTTTATGTTTTTGATAATAGTTATAAATAGCTTATATATAATATGTTTTTTCATGGCAATAATAAGCAAAATAGCTATAAAATTATTTACTTTTAATTTTAGTAATGTTATAATTTATATATAGAAGGATTTGATAAGATGGCTAAGAAGAAAAATAAAAAAGAAGAAAAGAAAAAGTTTGAATATAGTAATGAAGTTGTTGGTATTATACTTATACTTGCTTCTATTATTGGAATTGGGGCATATGGGCCTGCGGGAGGATTTATTAGATCTTTTGCGGTTTTTTTAGTTGGTAATATTTATATATTTTTGTTATTAGGTGTATTAATACTTGGTGGGTATTTAATATTAAAGAGAAAGATGCCTGATTTTGGTAGTTTGAGGTGGATTGGGTTTTATATTATTGTTATTTCTTTCTTAATTTTATTACATATGAAATATATTATTCTTAATGAACAAGAAGGAAGCAAGATTATTACTGAGACTTTTAATAATTTACTTGTTGCTTTTAAGAGTACTAGTGCTATTTCTAATAGTGGTGGTGGTATGATAGGGGCTATCTTTACTTTTATGTTTTATAGTTTATTTAGAGATGGTACTAAGATTGTCGTTATTACTTTGATTGTTATTGGTGTTATATTATTATTTAATACTAGTATTATTGACTTGTTTAAGAAGATTAAACTTCCTAAGAGAGAAAAGAAAGAAAAGAATACTTGTAAGAATGATGATGAAGAAGATGAGAGAATACATATTTCTAGTACTAAGGATATAGAAAAGGTTAGTGAAAAAGAGGCTATTGTAGATAGAGAGATTCCTATTAAGACTTCTAGTGATGTTTCTACTCCTAAAGTAGAAGAGGTAGAGAAGCCTACTATTAATCTTAATTATAAACTTCCTCCTATTAGTTTGCTTAAACTTAGTAAGGGTAATAATGATAAAGAGAATGTTGAATCTGTTAAACAGAATATTGCTACTTTAGAGAGGGTACTTGGTGATTTTGAGATTCCTGGTAAGATTAAGGAATGTCATATTGGTCCTTCGGTTACACAGTATGAACTTGAACTTAAGGCTGGTACTAAGGTTAATAAGCTTTTATCGATTCAAAAAGAAATTGCTCTTAATTTAGCTGCTAAAGATGTTAGAATACAGGCTCCTATACCTGGTAAGAGTACTATTGGTATTGAACTTCCTAATAAGGTTAATTCGGCTGTTTCTTTTAGAGAAATTTTATCTAAGTTACCAGAACCTAATGAGAAGAGTATACTTGCTGTTGGTCTTGGTAAGGATATTATGGGTAGTGTTAAATGGGCAGAAATTAATGCTACACCACATCTTTTAATAGCAGGAGCTACTGGTAGTGGTAAGAGTGTATGTATTAACTGTATTATTGCTTCTATTCTTATGAGAACTAGACCTGATGAGGTTAAGCTTGTTATGGTTGATCCTAAAAAGGTAGAATTATCTATGTATAATGGTGTACCTCATTTGCTTACTCCTGTTGTTACTGATCCTAAGAAAGCTTCTATTGCTCTTAAGAATATTGTTAGAGAAATGGAAAAGAGATATCAGATATTTGAAGATACTAAGTGTAAGAATATTGGTGCTTATAATAAGATGTGTGAAACTAATACTGATTATGTTAAAATGCCGTATATTGTATTTATAATAGATGAGCTTGCTGATCTTATGCTTGTTGCTGCTAAAGATGTAGAGGATTCTATTATGCGTATTACACAAATGGCTAGAGCGGCTGGTATTCATTTGATTGTTGCTACACAGAGACCTTCTACTGATGTTATTACTGGTGTTGTTAAGGCTAATATTCCATCACGTATATCTTTTGCGGTTTCTTCTTCTATTGATTCTAGGACAATACTAGATCAAACTGGGGCTGAAAAGTTACTTGGTAAAGGTGATATGTTATTTAAACCGATGGGGGAGAATGTTCCTATTAGAATTCAAGGAGCATATGTTAGTGATGAGGAACTTCAAAAGATTGTTGACTTTACTATTTCTCAACAAAAGGCTAATTATGATCATTCTATTACTGAAGATATGAGTGAAGTAAGTAGTGATAGTGGTAAATATGATGATGGTTATGAATCTAAAGAGGAATATGATGATCCTTTATATAATGATATTGTTGATTTTGCTATGGAATTTGGTAAGATATCAGCATCTTTAATTCAAAGAAAGTATCGTATTGGTTATAATAGAGCTGCTAGAATTGTAGATTTACTTGAAGAGAGGGGTATTATTGGACCACAAAATGGATCTAAGCCTCGTGAAGTACTTATAAAAAAGGATAGTAATAATGATAGTGATGAATAATTACTATCCTTTATTTTAGAGGTGAAATATGATTGAAATTAAGAAACATTATTATAATATTGGTAATAAGAATATTAATATTATGATGTTTGGGGATTTGCATTATTCTGATAGGTTTAATGATAAGAAACTTGATTTAATTAGTAGTAAGATGGGTGATGCTCAATATCTTTGTATAGCGGGAGATTTGATTGATAGTACGGATTTTCTATATACTAATAAGGATAGAAAAAATAGGATTACTTCTTTTATTAGGGATATTAGTAAGAAGTGTAAGATATTTATTACTTTGGGTAATCATGATATTGCTGATAGAAGTCATGGTAATAATGTACGTGATGATAATGATGAGTTTTGGCGTGAATTATCTAAAATAGATAATGTGTTTGTATCTAGATATAATTGTTATTATGAAGATGATAATGTTATTATATATATGTTAGAGGCTAGTTATGATTATTATTATAGAGATTATAAGAATGAAGCTAAAGATATATTACTTAATAAAATTAAAGAAGATAAGAAGTTATTTGATAATATGAATAATGATAAAGTTAAGATTGTTATATGTCATTCTCCTATATATATGACTGATAGTGATATTTTAAATGAATTTAAGGATTTTAATTTTATATTTTGTGGGCATATGCATAATGGGATGATTCCCTATTTATGTGATAAAATTATTAGAAATAATAGGGGAATTGTTTCTCCTTGTGGAAAGTTATTTTCTAATAATACTAGAGGTACTATTGATATTAATAATATTCATTTAATTATAAATGGTGGTATTACTAAATTATCTAAGTCTTCAGGAATATTTAGTTATTTTAATTTTATATATCCTATTAGTATGGATAATATTGTTATTAATAGAAAAATGTAGGAAAAGGTTGATATTTTTTTAAAAATATTATATAATTATTAGGCAGGTGAAATTTTATGATTATAGATTTATTTGATCTTAATATTAATGGTAAGAAAATTAATATTGATGGGGAAGTAAATATTCCTTTGGAATTACTTAATGATAGTTCTATTAGAAGATTGGATAATGTGTATTTTCAAGGTTATATTAATAAGCTTATTGATGATAGTTATGAGCTTTGTGGTACTTTAAGTGGTGATATGATATTACCTGATGATATAACTTTGGAAGATTATAAATATAATTTTACTAGTGAAATAGAAGAAAAAATTGATGAAACTAGGATAAATTTGCAAAAAAGTATTGATATTACTTTGGATTTGTGGCAAAATATTCTTGTGGAAGTTCCTCTTAGAGCTGTTAACCCTAAGAATGAGAATATTTCTCTTAGTGGTGATGGTTGGAGACTTATTAGTGAGGAAGAGGTTAAAACAGAGAATAATCCGTTTATGGATTTACTAGGGAAGGAGTGAGTTAGATGGCAGTTCCATTTAGAAAAGTTAGTAAAACTAGAAGAGATATGAGAAGAACTCATTATAAAATTACCGCTAATGGATTAGTTGAGTGTTCTAATTGTGGCGCTAAGATTAGATCACATAGAGCATGTCCTAAATGTGGATTTTATAAGGGTGCTGATACTTCTAAAAAGGTAAATGAAGTAGTTTCTGAGGAGAAGAAGACTCCTAAAAAAACAAAGACTACTAAGAAAGATTCAGAATAATAAATTGATAGCGTGTTTTTGTGCTGTCTTTTTTATTTAATGGGGGATGATTTTAATGACAAAAGAAGAAATTTATGAAGAAAATATGAGAAATGAATATTTGAGAACATTTCTTACTGGTGAGAGACAAGGTCCTTATACTAATAGACCCAGTATGGATAGGCCTTGGCTTCAATATTATGATAATGAGGTATATACTAGGGATTTGCCTAGAAAGACTTATTATCGTTATGCTAAAGATAATAATGTAGATAATATGGGGAATACTGCTATTAATTATTATGGATTTAAGACTAATTTTAAAGGTTTTTTTGATAAGGTAGATAAGATAGCTAATTCTTTTAGTGCTTTAGGTGTTAAGAAGGGGGATATTGTTACTATTTGTTCTCCTACTTTTCCTGAGACTATATATGCTAATTATGCACTTAATAAGATTGGAGCGGTAGCTAATAATATTGATCCTAGAACTAATGCTAAGAGAATACTTGATAATTTGAATAAGGTTAATTCTGATTATTTGGTTATGCTTGATATTGCTTATCCTAAGATTGATACTATTATTAGAGATTCTAATGTTAAAAAGGTTATATGTAATTCTTATATGGATTCTATTCCTGTTTTGGCTAGACCAATATTTAAGAGAAAACTTAATATGGAATTAGAGAAGAAAGGTCTTGTTATTCCTGATATTCCTTATGGTTCTTTATATATAAACTTTAAAGATTTTATTAATATTGGACGTAATACTGTAGCAGAAGAGGTAGAGTATACTCCTAATATGCCTGCTGCTATGGTTCTTACTGGTGGTACTACTGGTATTCCTAAGAGTGTTACGCTTACTAATGATTCGGTTATTTCTATTTGTGAACAATATAAGGATACTGATTTAGGATTAGAAAAAGGACAATCACTTCTTAATATTATGCCACAGTTTATTGCATATGGTTGGTCTTTTGGGGTTGTTATGGCACCTTCATTAGGTATAGAGGATATTAATATTCCACAATTTGATCCTGATTGTTTTGCTGATTATATTATTAAATATAAACCTAATCATATTGTTGGAGTTCCTACGCATTATACTTCGCTTATGCATAGTGAGAAAATGCGTAATGTTGATTTTTCGGGATTTCTTAAATCTATTTCTGCTGGTGGGGATTATTTCCTTCTTGGTAGTGAGCAGGAATTTAATGAGTTTTTACATAGTCATGGCTATGATAAGAATGTTATTGTGGGATTTGGTCTTACTGAACGTAATTCTAGTGTAGCTACTAGACTTAATAAGCGTAATGTTCTTGGTAGTGCTGGAGTTCCTCTTTCTAGAAATATTATTTCAATCTTTGATTTTCCTAAGGATGGTTCTAATGGAACTGAGAAGGAGCTTGGTTATGGTGAATATGGAGAGATATGTATAGCAGGTCCTAGTGCAATGGCTGGATACTATAAAGATGATGAAAAAACTCGCGAAGTACAAATTAAGCATAGTGATGGACTTGTTTGGACACATACTAAAGATAGGGGTTATATGACTCGTGATGGTGTACTTTTCTCATGTGGACGTACTAAAAGAATGATTATTAGACCTGATGGTCATAATGTATGGCCAATGGAAATGGAAAATATTATTAAAAGACATAGTGCAGTAGAAGAGTGTTGTGTTGTTGGTATTCCTAGTGATACTACTACTCAGGGTGAATTTCCTATGGCTGTTGTTGTCCTTAAAGATAGTTGTACTACTCCTTTAGAAGTAGTAGAGAAAGAACTTAGGGAACTTTGCTCAGTTAATTTACCAGAAAGAGATGTTCCTTATAAATATACTTTTGTAGATAGTCTTCCACTTACTAATATTGGTAAGATTGACTTTATGGAAGTACAAAATAATGTTAAAAAAAGAATTAAAAAGAGATAATGAGGTGTGATATATGAATATATTTACTATATATAGTTTATTTTATAGTTTACTTATTAATATTGTTTATTTTTCTAGTAAAAGACTTCGTAGTATAGAAAATAAAATATTTGAAAAGATTATGCTTACTAACTTTGTAGGTGTACTTTTGGCTATTGGTAGTTATTTTACTATTAAAAATATTGATAGATTTGAACTTTTAAATACGTTTGTATCTAAAGGGTATATAGTTTATCTTTTGACTTGGCTTACGCTTTTCTCAGTATATATATTTGTTATTTCTATAAAAGATGGAAAAGATAAGAAAAGTGAGGTTAATAAGATTATAAACTTATTTGGTATTTTATATTTAATATTTTTGATAATAATAATTATTAAACCTTTGTATTATCATAATATTAATGGGGCTATTTATTCTTATGGTCCTAGTGCTAATGTTATGTATATTGTATCTATTGTATATATAACGGTATGGTTAATTAGATTATCCACTAATATTAAGAGAATTAGGGATAAGAAGTATTTACCTATATTTGCTTTTATGGGGTTAGGTTTAGTTGTTATGATTATACAAAAGCAACATCCTGAACTTCTTCTTATGACTTCAATGGAAACTTTTATTGTATTCTTAATGTATCATACTATTGAGAATCCTGATATGCAAATAATTGAAGAAGTACATAGGGCTAAAGAAATTAGTGATAATGCTAATGAAGAGAAGAGTATGTTCTTATATAATATGACTAATGAGATTAGGGGTATTACTAAGGATATTGATTATTCTGCTGATAATATATTAGAAGAAGTAGATAATAAGAAAGTTGATGTTCTTAATATTGGTAATTCTGCTAGAGAGATTAAGAATAATACGGCTAAGTTTACTACTATGACTAATGAGATTCTTGATATTTCACAAATGGATTCTAATATTAAGATTTATAATGATAAATATAATGTTAAGATTATTATTAAAGAGTTAGTTCAAATATATAAGAAGAAAGCTGAAGATAAGGGTATTAGTTTTAGAACTAATATTGCTAGTGATATTCCACCATATTTATATGGTGATAGTATGGGACTTAAGAAAGCTTTATCTATTATACTTGATAATAGTGTTAAATATACTAGTAGTGGTTTTATTGATTTTGATGTTAGTACTATTATTAAAAGGGATATAGCTAGACTTGTTATTACGGTAGAAGATTCTGGTAGTGGTATTAAGGCTGAAGATCTTAATAAGATATTTAATAAGAAAGTTAATGATAATGAGAGACTTAACATTAAATATAATCTATATAATGCAAAAAGACTTGTTATACTTATGGGTGGTACTATTATTCCTAGTAGTGTATATGGACGTGGTACTACGATTAAGGTTGTGTTAGATCAGAAGATTGCTGATATGGATGATGCTTTAGATAAATATGAAAGTGTATATGATAAGAAGAGTATTCTTCTAGTAGATGATAATGTTTCTAGTGGTAAGATATTTACTAAGATGCTTAAGGATACTAATATTGAACTTAGTATTGTTACTTCTGGTAAGGAATGTTTAGATAAGATTAGAAATAAAGATAAATATGACTTGATTTTACTTGATGAAGATATGGAACCTTTAGATGGTATTACGGTTATGAGAAAATTAAAGGAGATTAGAACATTTAATACTAAAACTATTCTTCTTACTAAAAATAATGATTATGAATATAATGATGATTATTTGGAATATGGTTTTGATGGTTATTTGCTTAAACCTATAGATAAAGATAAATTGTTTGAACTTATTGATAAGTACCTTAAATAGGTACTTTTTCTTTTTTTCTAAAATTAATATTGACAATACTTGATATTTAGTATATATTTATTATGACATTTGCGAAGAAAAAAACTCTATATATAAGCACGATGAAACTACATATATTCATATGTGGCTTTTTTGTGTTATCAAAGAATTAGATTGGAGGATGATATGGAAGAAATATTAGTTGATGATGAAGGTAGATGTCAATACTATGAGGAATTAGAAAAACTTAAAAATTTAAGTTTGATTAATTCTAGTGTTGGTAGTGAGAGTTATACTTCTAGTGTAGGGGATGGGTGGCATGATAATTTTGCTTTTGAAGAATCTATGAGAGAAAGTGTTAAGATTGCTTCTAGAATTGATAGAATGATAGAAGAAGAAATGTATTTAAAGGTGGTTCATAGAAAGAATTATCATAATGATATAATTGATATTGGAGATATTCTTACTGTTTTGGTTATATATGATGAAGATGATAAAGAAGAATATACTATTAAATTAACTGGGAAGTATTTGCCTAATACTGATTCTCTTATTAATGAGATATCTCTTAATAGTCCTATTGGTAGGTGTATATATTTGAAGAATATTTATGATGATATTTATTATTATGTTAATGATAAGAGAATAGATATTAAAGTTATAAAAAAAAGATAATATGTTCACAATATAATATTTATGGAGGTTATAATATGGATAAAATAATAGATGATAATAATAAAATAGTTGGTAATATTAATTTAGATAATTCTAATATTAAGTTTATTGGTAAAAATAATATATTGTATGTAGATAATGGGATTACTTTGGTTAATTCTAGTATTGAATTTAGAGGGGATAATTCTTTGGTATATTTATGTAAGACTAATGATAAACTTACTATTGATGTAAAAATATATAATAATTCTACTTTATATTTTGGTAAGAATATGTGGATTAATAAGGGAATTAAAATTGTTATATCTGAAGAAACTAATGTTTTCTTTGGATGTGATTGTTTGGTTAGTTATGATACTTGTATTAGAACTGGAGATCCACATATTATATATGATATTAATACACGAAAAAGAGTTAATCATAGTAAAAGCGTATATATTGGGGATCATGTATGGATAGGACAACATGTTATGATACTTAAGAATACTATGATTGGTTCTGGTAGTGTTATTGGAGCTATGAGTTTGGTTACTAATAAGAAATATTCTTCTAATAGTGTTTATGCTGGTACTCCTGCTAAAAAGGTACGAAGTGATATTTTCTTTATTAAAGATGATTGTCATAGATTTTTAGATGATGACATAGATAGATATGAATATAATTATAGTAATGATTTTATTTATAATAAAGATAATACTACAATATCTTTTAATGATATTGAAAAAAATCTTAGATGTTTATCTATTGAAGATAGAATTAAATATTTAAATGATATATCTAGTAATATGAGTAAAAATAGATTTTATATTGAATGATTATGTGAAATAATGGGAATTATTTATCAAAAGTTGATTTTTCTTTTATTTTATGATACTATAGTACCGGCTAGTAAGGGGGAGGTAGTATGAAATTTGTCAATAAAGAGCATTTTGATGCTTTTTTAAATTGTTTAAGTTTTTTAGGTCAAGGTAGTCAAGGAATATGTTATTTAGATAGTAAAAATAGAATTGTCTATAAAGTTTTACATGAATATTTTGATGAAGATGAAAATATTTATTTTAGTAAAGATGACTTACTTAAATTTAGTGATATTAAAAATAAAACTTTTATATGGCCTACTGATATTATTAGTGTTGATGGCAAGGTATATGGTTATATTATGCCTTATAAAAGGGCTAAAAATTTAAATGCTAGTAATCCTTTAATGGTTAATTTGAATAGTTTAGAAAAGGGAATATTAAGAGCGGAAAAGGATATTAAATTACTTACTGATAATGGAGTACATATATGTGATCTTAGATATAATACTTTATATAATAATGGTAATATATATGTAATTGATACTATTGAATATGATTATAAATTATCTACTTATAAAGAAAATAGAGAAGGATTGGATAAGGAACTTATGTTATTTTTAATAGATAATTATTTTGATGATTTTGTATTTAGTAATAGTGTCTTAAGAGAAATGTATTTGGAATTTGAGGTTCGTGGGATTGACTTTATGAGAGAGTTTAGAAAAATGATTAGTGAATATATAGGAGAAGATGTTGTTTATTTAAACAAAGCTAAATCTTTAGTTAAGAAGAATAATAATCCTGTATACTATAGGGAGTTTTTAGGAGGTAGTATTTATGAATAATGTAAAATCTGTTATGAATTATTTTGATGGTAATTTTTTGTTTAATTTATACTTAAAAAATATAATTGGTAATACTAATGATGAAAGTTATATGTATGAAGATAATTTATTAAATGATATAAATAAGAATGCTGTTATAATGGGATGTATATGTAATATTATGACATCTATTAAAGATGGGCTTAATGATAAGACTAATAATTTTAATAAATATTTTTCAGAAATTGTTAATAAAGAATTATCTGATAATATTTTAATGATAGCTTCTAAAAATAAAGATGGATATGCTATTGATGATTATACTTTTAAAAATGTTTCTAGTATATTAGCAACACTTAGAAATAAACTTAGCTATGGTAATTTTGTGCTTGATTTAGAACAAGGTAATGTTACTTTTAAAGTTAATAATAAGGATGTTAGTATTGATATAGATACTTTAGCAAATTATGTTATATCATCTTTATGGACATATATGAGAATTGATGATAGTAATAAATATATGAGAAATATTGTTGTTACGAATAAATTTGATAATAGTCGTAGTACTAATATGAAAAATAGATTTGAACTTAAATCATTTATTAGAAGTTTTAAGGAAATTGATTTTTCTTTAAGTAGAAAAGATAATCAAAGAATAGAGGGCTATGTTATTAATAGATTAGAAGAACTTATAAAAGAATTTAAGATTAGTCATGATTTTAAGATATTTAATGATTTTCAAAAAGAAATTAAAGATAAATATAATTTTAGTTGTCATCATGGTAAAGTTAGAAATATTAATATTGATGGTATTTTAGATGATTTGTCTAGTATTATGATAGATGATATTGATTATGGTACACAAGTTTATTTAATTGGTATTGAAATGCAAAAATTAGTTGATGATAATAATTATAATAATGCAATTAAAGCTAATTTAAGAAATTTGATTTTAATTAATACTATGTATAAGTGTAATAGTACTGATAATATGGTTATTGGAAAAGAAATGGTTAATAATTATGGTATAGTAGATATTAATTGTGATAATTATGTTGCTAATGAAATTGCTATGTTTAATTCTTTGTTTTCTTATGCTAATGATGAATTATATAAGAATAATAATAAGTATAGTAATTTAAATAGTGATGGTCTTGATTATGGTATGTTAAATTTATCTGGTATTAGGCTTAATACAATTAATTTAAATGATAATGTTATTACTAGATTATTAAGTGAAAAAATTAGAATTCAAAAAGAGATTAGTAAGATTAATGATATGATTACTATTTATAATAGTAATTTGGATATAGTTATTTTAAAAAAGAATATTAAAGCTATAGAGAAAATAAGTGAATTGTTAAAATCAGAATTTGAAAAATTAGATGTTTTACAATCTTTGTATACCGCTACGGAAAATAGCTTATCTTTTGCACGAACTTATTATAATAATAATGTTAATTGTTTAACTAATGAAGCTATTATAACTGGTATTAGAAATTCAATTGCTCATGGTAATTATAATATTGTTAATGATGATGATAAAATTAAGATAGTATTTAATGATAAGGTTAATAATAAGCTAGTTTTTAGTTGTGAAGTCTTTATTAATGATTTTAGAGATATATTAATTAATAGTGCTGCTGTAGTTAAGTCTTTTATTGATAATAAATATAATGATAAAAATATTGTTAAAGTTAAAAGTTTAGTTATTGTTTAGTTTGAAAGACATTGTATGATGTTTTTCTTTTTTTATTGACAGTGATATTTTTATATGTTATATTTTGGGTAGTAATGGAGGTGTACTTATGAAGAAAATGAATATAATTGTTGTATACAATAAGAATAAAGATAAAATTCTTATGTGTAAAAGAGAAAAAAATCCATATAAAGGATTATATAACTTAGTTGGTGGTAAATTAGAGAGTGATGATGGTTATAATGAAGCATATAGAGAACTTAGGGAAGAGACTAATATTACAAAAGATGATATAGAGTTAATTTATTTTATGAAGTTTACTTATGTTAAATGGGAACTTGAGTTAGAAGTTTATTATGGAATACTTAAACATGATGTTAATTTAATAGAAGAAGTTAATAAACTTGAATGGATAGATGTTAATGATAACTTTTTTGATATGTCTAAGTATGCTGGTGAAGGTAATATAGGACATATTCTAGAAGAAATTAAATATGATTTAAGGGAGAATAGTAAATAAATGGAGTATGAAGTTAGATTTTATTATCCTAGTGATATGTATGATGATTTGGTAGACAAATTATCTAATATTAGTGATTTGCAAAAGGGTTATAGAACTTACGAGAAAACGATGCAATTTAATCATTGTGATGCTAGATACAATTTCTATTCTAAAGAAATTGATGGTAGATTTAGATTTAGAATATCCTCTAATGATGAGAGAAATGAGGCTAAACTTAGCTGGAAGAGAAGATTACCTACAACTACTAATAGTTTGGTTAATAAAGAAGAGGAAGTTGAAGTTCATATTTTATATGATGAAGTAGATAATTTTTTATATCTTATAGAGAATGTTATGCATTTTACATTAGTGGAGAGTTATGAGAGATATAGAACAGTATTTATTAATGATGATATTGAAATAAGCGTAGATGAATATCCTTTTGGTGTTGCTTTAGAAATAGAAAATAAGAGTAAAGATAAGAATCCTGAGGATGTTATTTTATATTATACTAATTTGTTGGAACTTGATATCAATAGGGCTTATAGATTGTCTTGGGACGATAAATATGCGGAATTATGTAAAAAAGAAGGTAAAAAAATATATAAAAATGTTAGCTTTGATAAAGATATGCCTCATATTAAGTAATTGATGGTAATATGATTAAAGTTATTGCATTTGATTTTATTGGTGTTTTAGTAAATGAAAAAGATATAGAATTATCTATTGTAGAAGATGAAATGGAAAGATAATTTTAATATATATATTAATTGTTTTATCATTTGAAATGAGGATAATTATGACGTGCATAATATTTTTAAATTCATATATATAGGGGATTAAAGAAGCACTAAGGTGGTGCTTCTTTAATTTAGATGTTGTTTATAACAAAGACAATTGGCTTTGTTATACCTCTTAAGACTACAGGCTTAAGAGGATAAAAAATAGTTAATTTTATTGACTAAATAGTTTATATATTATAAAATATTATTAGTTATGAAGATGATTTAATTATATAAAATATAATTAAGAGAGGGTGATTATTATGTTATTATATAATACTTTAACTAGAAAGAAAGAGGAGTTTGTTCCTTATGATGGAAAAAGAGTAGGTTTTTATACTTGTGGTCCTACTGTATATCATTATGCTCATATAGGTAATATGCGTAATTACATTGGTCATGATATACTTGATAAAACTCTTAGGTATTTAGGATATGATGTTACTAGGGTTATGAATATTACTGATGTTGGACATTTGAAGAGTGATTCTGATAGTGGTGAAGATAAGATGGTTGCTAGTGCTAAAAGAGAGCATAAGAGTGTTATGGATATTGCTAAGTTTTATACGGATGCTTTCTTTCATGATTTTGATGCTTTGAATCTTAGAAGGCCTGATATTGTTAGTCCCGCTACAGATAATATTGACGAATATATTAAGATTATTAGTAAATTATTAGAAGATGGTTATGCTTATCAGGCAGGTGGTAATGTTTACTTTGATGTTAGTAAGGTAGATGATTATTATAAACTTACTAATCATAAGGAAGATGAAATGGTTGTTGGTGTTCGTGATGGAGTAGAGTATGATAATAATAAGAAAAATCAAGCTGATTTTGCACTTTGGTTTACAAAGAGTAAGTTTGATGATCAGGATTTGAAATGGGATTCTCCTTTTGGGGTTGGATATCCTGGATGGCATATTGAGTGTTCTGGTATTAGTATTAAGTATTTAGGAGAGCATCTTGATATTCATGGTGGTGGTGTTGATAATATTTTTCCACATCATACTAATGAAATTGCTCAAAGTGAAGCTTATTTAGGACATAAATGGTGTAATTATTGGTTTCATAATGAACATTTAATGGATGATAGTGGTAAGATGAGTAAAAGTAAAGGTGCTATTTTATCTGTTAGTAGGTTAATAGAGGAAGGATATAATCCTTTAGCTTTTAAACTTATGTGTTTAATGAGTAATTATAGAAAACAACTTGTATTTTCTTATGATATATTGAAACAAGTTGAAGGAGCATATAATAAACTTAAGAATAGAATATTAGCTATTAATGATATTGGTGAATTAGATACTACTAAGTTTGATTATTATACGGATAAATTTAAAGAGGAATTATCTAATGATTTGAATACCGCTAATGGGATAACACTTATTTATGATTTACTTAAGGATGATAGTGTTAATGGTCATACTAAAATAGAAATTATTAATGATTTTGATAAGGTGTTTTCTCTTGATTTGACTAAGAAGACTCTTAATACTTCTATTGATATGGATAAGTATATTAAAGATAAAATAGAAGAGAGAAGAATTGCTAAAATGAATAAGAATTATGAACTTTCTGATAGTATTAGAGATGAACTATTAGATAAGGGTATTATTCTTACTGATACTAGAGAGGGTACTACTTATAGAATTAGTAAATAAATATGAATAGTTTATAATACTATTCTTTTTTTACTGATTTATATATTTTTTTCTGTACTTTATTTGGATTATTTGTTACAATTAATGGTATGGAGTAGTGATTATATGGAATTAATTAGAGTAGTAGATGAAGATGGTAATGATACTGATGAAGTATTAGAAAGAGAAGATGTTCATGATTTATCTAAACTTCATAATGAGGTTACTATTTATATTGTTAATAAAAAGGGGGAAGTACTTCTTCAGAGAAGGAGTAAGAATAGAAGGTTTTGTCCTAATATGCTTGGTGTAATAGCGGGACATGTTGGATATTTAGAAGATCCTTTATCGTGTGCTAAGAGGGAACTTGAAGAGGAAGTTGGACTAGTTGTGGATAAAAATGAGGTACATGTATTATGCAATAAGTATCTTGTATTGGAAGATGAAAATAATCATTTTATGTATCCTTATTATGTTATAACTGATTTAGAGGAAGATGATTTTATTATTCAAAAGGAAGAAGTTAGTTATGTTAAATGGCATAATATTGATGATGTTATTAATCTTATTGAAGTTGGTGATAAAGAGTTGGTATTTAAAAAGGAAGAGATTTATTTGTTTAGAATGCTTAAGGATATTGTTTCTTAATAACTAAGAGAGGTATATTATTGTGGTAATTATTTGACATAATATGGGTATATAAAAAGGAAATAATGTATTTCTTCTTTTATTTTATTTGTTTTTATGTTAGAATTAGATTGTAAGGTAGGTTATAGATATGAAACTTAATGAAAAAAGAATTATTAATGATATTAGATTATTAGCTCTTGATATGATTAATACTGCTGGTAGTGGACATCCTGGTATTGCACTTGATTTTGCTCCAACTATGTATACTCTTTTGGCATATCATTTGAAATTTGATATGGAAAGAAAGGATTGGTGTAATAGGGATAGACTTGTTATGTCATGTGGACATGGGTCAGCACTTCTTTATGCTAGTTTGTTTTATATGCTTGATGAGTATAGTATAGATGATCTTAAGTCTTTTAGAAAGATTGCATCTTCTACTCCTGGTCATCCTGAGTATGATTTATCACATCGTATTGAAATGACTACTGGAGCATTAGGACAGGGATTTGCTACTTCGGTTGGTATGGCTATAGGAGAAAAATACTTGGAGGCTACTTTTAATCGTAAGAAAAATACTGTATTTGATTATAATATATATTGTATATGTTCTGATGGTGATTTGATGGAAGGGGTATCTTACGAAGCTGCTTCGATGGCAGGTAATCTTGGCCTTGATAATCTTATTGTTTTATATGATTCAAATAATATTACAGCAGATGGGGATATTTCTAAGACTTTTGATGATAATATTACTGATAGGTTTACTAGTATGAATTGGAATGTTATTAAGGTTCGTAATTCAGAGTCGGTTAGTGAGATTACTTCTGCTATTGAGAAGGCTAAGAAGAGTAATAAACCCACTATTATTGAGATTGAATCGGTAATTGGTAAGTATTCTAAGTATGAAGGAACTAATCGTATTCATTCGGATTTGGATAAGAGTGATTTGGAAAATATTAGAATGACTTTAAAGGGTACTAGTCCTTTTACTTATAGTGAAAATGATAGAAATGGTATTCTTGAATTTATTAAGGGTGGTACTAGTGATTATTATAGGGATTGGTATTCTGAGTATGAGATGTATTTGGCTAATGCTACTGATAGTGAGAGGGATAAGATTAATTTAGTTATTGAAAATGAGGGTATTTCTTTGGATATTGATGCAGTAGTGGATGCTAGTAAGATATTTGAGGATAAACCTATGAGGGATATTAATTATCAGATTATGAATGTTATTGGTACTTTTATTCCTAATTATATGGGTGGTAGTGCTGATTTGTTCTGCTCTACTAAAACTTATTTAAAGGGTAAGAGAGAGTTTAGTTATGATGATTATGGTGGTAGAAATATTAATTTTGGCGTGAGAGAAGCTCTTATGGGAGCTGTTATGAATGGTCTTGCTCTTACTAATATTAGAAGTTATGGCAGTACTTTTCTTGCTTTTGCTGATTATATGAAGCCTGAGATAAGAATGAGTGCGATGATGGATTTACCTGTTACTTATATTTTTACACATGATAGTGTTAGGGTTGGTCCTGATGGTATTACACATCAGCCGGTAGAACAACTTGGTATGCTTCGTAGTATTCCTAATTTTTCGGTATATCGTCCTTGTGATTATAAGGAACTTATTGGTTCATGGACAAATATTTTAAGAGAAGGTAAGCCTTGTGCTTTGGTACTTCCTAGGGGACACTTGGAAACAATGAAACATACTAATTCGGAAAAGGTAAGTAGGGGAGCATATATTATTAGTGAGGTTAGAACAAGACTTGATATTATTATTATTGCTACTGGTAGTGAAGTTGGTCTTGCTATGAAGATAAAAGAAGAACTTCTTAAAAATTATATTGAGGCTAGAGTAGTTACTATGCCTAATCTTAATTTGTTTTTAAAACAAGATAAGGATTATCAAGAGCAGGTATTTCCGACTGGTTATAGAAGAATGGTTATAGAACTTTCTAATGATGCTAATTGGTATCGTTTTATATCTAGTGATGAGGATTTTGTGGGTATTGATACTTTTGGCAAGAGTGGTAGTGAAGAAGAGGTTTTGTCTTTCTTTGAACTTGATATTCAGGATTTGGTTATTAAAATTAAGAATAATTTATAATTCGACAATTTATTTATATATAGTATGTTACATTAATATTGGTGATATTAATGAGAACATACTATATTTTTAATGTTAATAAATATTTTTCTTATATGTATAAAAGAACTCCATTTAAGATGTATAAGATATTTGAAGAAATTTATAATACAAGAAATTATGATACTAATATGACTTATCATTCTCTTCTTGATGTAGCGGATCCTTTTAATAAGATTATGTTAAGTGAATATATTTATTATGAGTATAAGTATAAATATGGATATAAGAGATGTGGTAATGTTCATACTTTGAATAGTGGTGAAAAGACACTTCTTAGAATTAATAATTATAATATTAAGCTTAAGACTGAGAATAATTATAGTATGTTTTTTAAGTATCTTAATAGATATAATAATAATCTTTTTGTATGTGATTTTGAAAATAAGGATTATTTTTGGCTTAGTATATTGGAAAATGGTTCTTTACAAAAGGATAAAGCTGTAGTAAAATAGTTTTAAGGAGGAAAGAGATATGCTTAGGGATATATTATATATAGTAATTGGTTTAATAGTTGGATTTATTTCTGGTTTTTTAATAGCTAGAAAGGTTATGAAAAATGAACTTAAGAAGAATCCTCCTATTAACGAACGAATGATAAAGACTATGATGAGTCAAATGGGAAGAACTCCTAGTCAAAAACAAGTTAATCAAATGATGAAACAAATGAATAAGATGATGTAATATCGTCTTTTTTTGATGCTTTTTAGCTTAATATGTCGAATATATTTACTTTGATATGATAGTGTATTATAATGTGGTTGTAGTAAGATTTGGTAGTAAGAAAGGAATATGTTATGGATAGTACTAAAACTCTTACTGTAGACGTTATTAATGCTAGAAGGATACTTAGATTTTGTCCTTATTATGATGATATTATTAATTATGATATTAGGTATGATGATGAGTTTTCTTTTGATTTGATTGATTGGTATAAGGATTTGATTTTTTCTTGTGATGGGAATAATGATAATGAAATGAATATTGTTAGGCTTATTGATAAGAGTATGTATTTATATATTAATAGTTATGAATATAGAAATGGTTTAAAGAGAATTGTTAATATTAGGGATATTGATCTTAATAGTGATAAGAGAATTAAAAGACTTATTAAGAAGATTATTAATTATACTAATAAATATGAAACTATGGAGGTTCTTAATGTTAGAACTAATAGGTGGATATAACTAATATAGTGAAAATAATTTATTTTCTCTTTTTTTATTTTATTTCGATAAAAGCCTAGGTCTTTTATCGTAATAGCCTAAGGTCTCTAAATTAAATATTTTTTATAATAAATTTTAATAAATATTACAATTTTATTATATTATGTTATAATTATTTTAGGTTTATTGATATTTGGAGGTGATTATATGTATGTTTCTGTTCTTACACAAATTGGGGCTAAAGCAGTTGATCAAACTTTTTTTTATCATGTTCCTAAGTTATTAGAAAATAATATTAAAATTGGTGTTAGGGTTAGAATTCCTTTTGGAAATATGATACTAGATGGATTTGTACTTGGTATTTCTGATAATAGTAGTTATGATAATAGTAAGATTAAGGATATTATTAATGTTATTGATGATGAACCTGTTCTTAATAAGGAGATGTTACTTCTTGGTAAGTATATGAGTGATAATTTATTGGCTTCTTTATCTTCTTGTTATCAGGTAATGCTTCCAAAAGCATTAAAAGCGGAAGTTAAAAGTAATATTAAGATTAAATATGATAGATATTTACATAGAATTAAGAGTATAGAAGAGATTGATAGATATATTGATAATTGTAAGTATGAAAGTCAAATTAATTTGCTTTGTAAGTTAAAAGAGGGGGATATTTTAATTACTAAGATGTCTAGTAGTATTAATACTATTATTAAGTATGGTTTTGCTAGTATTATATATGAAGAGTGCAAGAGATATAAGTATGATGGTATTAGTAATTATAAAAGAGTTAATTTAACTGATAAACAAAGATTGGTTAGTGATACTATTATATCTTCTTTTGGTAAAAGTGATACTTTTCTATTATATGGCGTTACTGGTAGTGGTAAGACTGAGGTATATATGGATGTTATTGAAAAGGCTATTAATAATGGTAAAAGTGCTATAATGTTAGTACCAGAAATTGGACTTACTCCTCAAATTGTTGGTAAGTTTATATCTAGATTTGGTAATGTTATATCGGTTTTACATTCTAAACTTTCTGATAGTGAAAGATATGATGAATATCGTAAAATTACTAATGGGGAATCTAAGATTGTTATTGGTACTAGGAGTGCTATCTTTGTTCCTTTTAATAATATTGGGGTTATTATTATTGATGAAGAGCATACTTCTTCTTATAAGCAAGATAATAATCCTAGATATTCCGCTATTAATGTGGCTGAATGGAGAAGTAAATATCATAATTGTCCTTTGGTTTTAGGTAGTGCTACTCCTAGTTTGGAAAGCTTTGCTAAAGCTGGTAATCATGTGTATAAACTTCTTTCTTTAACAGAAAGAGCTGGGGGGAGTGTTCTTCCTATTGTTAATATTATTGATATGAAAGAAGAGGTTAAGAAGGGTAACTTTATTTTATCTGATATGCTTAAGAATAAAATTGGTGAGGTTTTAGATAGGGGTGAGCAGGCTATTATTCTTCTTAATAGAAGGGGTTATTCTAGTACTATTAGTTGTAAGGAATGTGGATATGTATATAAGTGTCCTAATTGTGATATTACTTATACTTATCATAAGAGTAGTAATAATCTTAAATGTCATTATTGTGGTTATTCGATGGTACTTCCTAACAAATGTTCTATATGTGGTAGTGATAATTTGAAGGATTATGGACTTGGTACGGAAAAATTAGAAGAAACTCTTAATAGTTTGTATAAGGCTAGAATTGTAAGAATGGATGTTGATACTACTAGTAAGAAAGGACAGCATCAAAAGATTATTGATGATTTTGGAGAACATAAGTATGATATTTTAATCGGTACACAGATGATTGCTAAGGGGCTTGATTTTCCTTTGGTTACTTTAGTTGGGGTTGTATCTATTGATAGTAGTCTTACGTCTCCTGATTATAGGGCTAGTGAAAATACTTTTCAATTGTTATCGCAAGTTTCTGGTAGAGCTGGTAGAAGTGAGAATGAGGGTGAGGTTATTGTTCAAACTTTTAATCCAGATCATTATGCTATTACTTTGGCTAAGAATCATGATTATATTGATTTCTATAAAGAAGAAATGAAGATAAGAAAAATGCTTAAGTATTCTCCTTATTATTATATGGTTCTTGTATCTATTACTTCTAAGGATTATGAACTTGGATTTAAAGAAGCTAATAAAATTGGTAGTTATATTAGGAATAATATTAGTAGTGATAGTATTGTTTTGGGTCCTACTATGGCTAATATGTTTAAAGTTAATAATATTTATCATTATCAAATTATTATTAAGTATAGAAAAGATGATAGTCTTGTGAAAGTACTTAAATTTATTATAGATATGCAAGTGAAAAATAACAAGATTGATGTTTCGATTGATTTTAATCCTTCGAGAATTTAACTCTTGTTTTCTTTTTCTTTTTATTGTATAATTGTTTTAGATAATATACGATGATAGGGAGATTGGATGTGAGAGATATGAAGAAGAAAATTAATAATAAGGGTTTTACTTTGATAGAGTTACTGGCTATTATTGCTATTACGGCGATAATACTTGGTGTTGGTACTTATGGTATTGTTAATTTAGTTAATAAGTCTAAAGAAAAGGGTTCTTTAATTAGTGAAACTAGTATTAAGGAGAGTGCTAGTTTATATGCTGACGAAGCTGGTGATAGTTTATGGATTGATCCTGGTAGAGGAGATTATAAATATTATTGTGTAACTATTGAGGAACTTATTAATAAGGGTATTATTAAAAAGAATGCTAAACTTCCTAATGGTATAGATAAATCTAATTATGTTTCGGTTAAGAAAAATAAGGTTACTTTTGTTAAAAATGATCCGGTTATATTAGATAGAAATGCTGATGTTAATAGTACTGATTATAAAGTATGTACTGGTAATAAATTTGAAGAAGATGTAAGTAAACTTCCTGAATTTACTGGTAATAAGTCAAGGACTGATAGTTTAGAGGTTAGTTTTAATGATGGTAAAGCGGAAAGTGATATTAAAGATAAATGGTGTCAATATGATACCACTTCTAGTATTAGTGGTGATAAGAATATAATAGTATTAGATTCTAAAGCTAACTCTTGTAATATTAAAAATTTAACTAATAAAACACTATATTATGTTAGAGTTTGTATGTCTACTGTAAGGGGATCTACAATGTGTAGTAATACTAATAGTTATAGTACTGCTGATTTTATTAATCCAGAATTTTCTACAAAAGATGATACTATTACAATTAAATATAAAGATGATAATGTAAAGGAACCTTACCATTATTTTAAATCTAATGTTAATGGTAATAGTGATAAGAATGTTAGTGAGTGTGTACTTGGTAGTGATAATAAATTTACTTGTAGTGGTAGTACTAGTAATATTACTAAAGATAAGTGGTATAAGGTTAATGAAAATGAAGTTAAGATTACTTATAAGGATAATGAAATTAAGAATGGTGATATTACTGCTAGAATAATGGATGGCACTGGTAATTATAAAGATAATGATAAGAAATTTAATTTGTACCGAATTGTATTTAAGAAGGGTAATGCTGATAAGATTAATAATGGTACTAATGATATTACTAATATTTGTTTGAATGATATTGATAAGAAATGTAATATTAAATCTCCTAGTATTAGTAAAGATGGTTATACAATAGTAGGATGGAATACTGATAGTAGTGCTAGTAGTAGTATATGGAAGGCAAATACTTCTAAGGATATTGATGGTAGTAATACTTATTATCCTATTATTAAAAGTAGAGTTAATATTAAACTCAATGCTAATGGTGGTAGTGTAACTAAAGAAACTTCAAAAGGTGGAACATATACTACTGATTCTTCTGGTATTATTAGTAGAAATGGTAAAAATATTTTCCATACTATTAATTATGGTGAAAAGATGAATAGTAGTGGACTTGCTAATTATAATAATAAAGATTATTTATATATTACTAGAAATGATGCTATTGTTACTAAGAATAAGGAATGGATTTGTTTAAGTGGATGTACTACTAGTGGAAAAGTATATAGCCAATATGAGGCATATAGTTCTGATGATTTTTGTGATGCAAAGGATAAGAGTTGTACTGTAGTACTTGGTGTTAATTGGAAAACTAAGAATTATACTTTGATTTATGATAATAATGGTGGTAGTGGATGTACTAGTAAATCAATAACTTATGGCGAGGAATATGGTACTTTATGTACTCCTAGTAGAAGTGGTTATGCTTTTGTAGGTTGGTTTGATAGTAATTATAAGGATAGTCCTCTTAATTATTATGCAGATACTTATAGTGATTTAAAGAATGCTTTTGGTTATGATGCTAATCTTTTATATAAACATTATTTTGAATATGGTTTAAAAGAAGGAAGGAGAATATCTCAGTATATATCTTCAGATAAGTATAATACAGAAGGTAATAAAACTATATATGCTGGTTGGAAGAGTGTAGTTTATAAAATTAATTATAATGCTAATGGCGGCAGTGGTACTATGGAAAGTGATAATGCTGAATTTGGTACTAATGTTACTATTAAGAATAATGGCTTTACAAGAGATGGTTATACTTTTGTTGGTTGGACTACAAAAAGTAATGGTGCTGATGATGGCTATGGATGGACTGGTTGGAGTGGCACTTGGAACTATGTTGATGGTAAATATGGTATAGCGGAAAATAAGCTTGAATTATATGCTATGTGGAAAAGAAATGCTTATACTATTAGTTATAATCCTGGTTATACTGATTTGAATACTTGCTATAATATGTGTAAGAGTGAAAGGGATCAAGTGTCTTGTGCTGATAAATGTGATGAGACTATTGATACTAAAGATGCTGGAAAGATGGATTCTGATACTGTATCTAAAGGTAGTAGCGTAACTATTAAGAATAATGCTTTTGTTAGAAATGGTTATACTTTTGCTGGATGGACTACTAATAGAGATGGAACTGATGATGGCTATGGATGGACTGGTTGGAGTGGTACTTGGAATTATGATAATGGTCAATATGGTATTAATAATAATAAGTTAGTGTTATATGCTAGATGGAATATTAAGGCTTATACTATTAGCTATAATGCTAATGGTGGTAGTAATGCTCCTGGTAATCAGAGTAAAATAGAAAATAAAAGTATTAGTTTATCTAGTAGTAAACCTACAAGAACTGGTTATACTTTTGTTAATTGGAATACTAAAAAGGATGGTAGTGGAACTACTTATAAGGCTGGTGCTTCTTATAATAGTAATGCTGATTTGACTTTATATGCTCAGTGGAGGATTAATAAGGTATATATTAAACTTGATGCTAATGGTGGTAGTGTTAGGGGTAGTACTACTTATGGTAGTTGTAGGACTAATAATAATCTTATCGGTTGTAGTTGGAATAGTCCTAAAGAATTATTTCATACTATTGATTATGGTGCTTCTTTAGATAGTGCTGGTCTTGCTAATTATAATAATCCTGATTATTTATATATTACAAAAGATGGTTATTTTGCATATGCTAGTGAAGCTTGGATATGTGATTCTAATAGTGGATGTAGTACTGTTGGTAAAACTTTTGATCAGGATACGGCGTATAAAGCTAGTGACTTTTGTGATGCATCAAACGGTGATTGCACAGTAACTCTTAAGGTTAATTGGAAGGCAATTAATAAAACTATTAATGATTGGAGATGTCATGATAAGTATTCTTATTTTATTACTTATTGTGAACCTAATCATATGTGTGAATATACTGCGGTAGCTTATAAAGAAAATGGGGAATCTTATTTTAAACATGCTGTTGGGAAGATAGATAGTAGTACTTCTTTAAATAATAGTTCTTGTTTCTTAGATTCTGTTAATGATTATAGATGTAATAGTAATGGTAAATATTATATTACTACATGTAGTGAAACTACTTGTAATTATACGGAATTTGATGGTAGTTCTACTTCTGGAACTGTTGATAGAGATACATTGAGTGGATGTGTACCGCAAACACATACACATGTATGGAAAGCAAGGGGAATTAGAAAATTTGCTATAGGGCAATCAACACGATTTAATTGCGGCAATTATCATAGTTATGGATTTGCTGTTTATTGTAGTGTTTGCGGTATGTCTAAGGATTATTATAATGAAATTCTTAAAGCTAATGGAAGTAGTGGCGTTAGTGAGAAATTTGTTTGTCCTGACTATCCGTATGGTACTCCTAATGGATGGAAGATATATGATGATTGCGCTATTACTACTAGAAGTTCATTACAAAATATTAGCGGTGGTAGGAATAGCTTTGATGAAACTACTAAAAATTCTTGTTAGAGGTGATATTAGTGAAAAAGAAAAGGATATTAATAATTTTATTAGTTGTAATTATTGTTTTGATAATTGGCGTAATAACTATATTACTTATTAATAAAAAAGATAATGATTGTACTGATTGTCATACTGAATATGTTGAAAGTATTGGTACTACAAAAGAAATTAATTTACTTGATAATATGAATATGGAAAAGTATGTATATGATAATTATGTTTTTACTGATATGTATGTTATATGTTCTTCTAATAGGAGTGAATTTGATGGATATGTTATGAATTTAAATTCTAATACTAATAAAGATCTTAGATTAAAGATTACATTATTTGATAAAGATAATAAGGAAATATATTCTTTTAAGACTGAGATTTATGAGTTGGAATTTGGTAAGAAGAGGGATTTCTTTTCACAGATTAATAGGGATATTAGTAATGCATATAGTTTTAAAGTAGAAGAGTATTAATATTCTTCTACTTTTTTGAATTTTTATTGCTAAAATTTGTTTTATATGTTATGATGAGTATAGTATAGAAAGTAGGGAAAAAATGAAAAAAATTATATATTATATATTTGCTATGGTATTATTTATACCTATATTTGTTTGTGCTGATACTATTAATATTGATTTGTCTTGTCCGAAGAAAATTACATTTTCTGGAATTATTAAATGTGGTTTTATGGTTAATAGTGACTTTGATGTTAGTAGTCTTAAAATGAAGGTTCTTGATAGTAGTACTTCAAAATGTAGCTTTACTAGTAATGACTCAAAAACTATTGAAATTGGTGATGATCAAATATTAACTATTAATGGTATTTCTTCTGGTAATAATAAAATTGGTGAAATTACTGTTATGTCTAGTATTAATGATGAGCCTAAAAAAAATAAAACTATTACAATTAGTGATATTGTGGCTACTAAAAGTGATGGAACAGAAGTTAGAGGTACAGAGGTTAACAAAAAGGTTTATGTTCAATCTGCTGATAATAGTTTGAAAAGTTTGGAGGTTACTGGTTTAACTTTTGAATTTGATAGATTTAAAAATGAATACAATATTGAGGCTCCGGAATCGCTTAATAGTGTTGAAATTAAAGCAACTCCTAATGATTCTGCTGCTGAAGTTACTGGTACAGGTGTTAAAGAGTTAAAACCTGGAACTAATACATTTAAAATTACTGTAAAAGCAGAAAATAGAAATTTGGCTAAAAGTTATGTTATTAATATTATGAAGCCTGGTGAAACTGTTGTTGAAAAGCCTACTGGAAAAGGGGACAACTATTTAACAAAGTTTGTTTTCTTAGGTTATGATTATGGTTTTGATAAGAATAAGACTGATTATTTAATTATTGTTGATAATAAAGTTACTAAATTTGCTGAGTGTTCAGATAATGCTGATAGAGATGATTATCTTTGTTTAATTGATTCCGATGTTAGTGGTGATTTGGATAATGATATGAAAATGGTCATGCTTTTTAATGATGTTGATATTTTGAAAGCAATGGAGGAAAACAATAATATTAAAGTAAAGGATAATGAACTTGGGGGACATGATGGCTACTTAGATGGTGAACTTATTTGGAGAACTGATAAATTAGGTCGTTTAGTTTATAATGCAACTCCTTTTGCAAATATTAATGTTGGGGAAAATATTTTGAAAGTTATAGTAAAGGCTGATAATGAGAAAGATCGGATTTATACCTTTAAAATAGTTAGAAAAGATGCTGAAGGTAATGCACCTGTAGGTGAAAAAAATAAGGATAATGATGTTATGCCACCTGAAACAGGAAATACTATATATGTTGTTATATGTATGATTTTAGTTATTTCTTTTGGAGTTGGAATGTATTTCTTTTATAAAAAAACCGCCATTATAGAGGAGTAATTTTGGAATCTATCTTTTGATAGATTCTTTTTACACTTATGTATGATTTATTTGCAAAATTTATAAATAATATTTACTTTTATTATATATGATGATAAAGTATATATGGAGGATTGTATGGAAAAGAAAAATAAGTTTTTAATTATTTTAACTATTATATTATTTGTTTTGGTGATTTGTTTAGGTGGATATGTTGTCTATGATAAAGTATTTAGTGAAAATAAAAAAGATGATATTACTGACAAAAATGAAAATAATAATGATAATGAAAATATTGGTGGTAATGATGAGCAAACCAATGATAATACTGGTAAGGAAGATAATAAAACTTCTGTAAATATATCTGATGTAATGAGTAATTATAAAAAAATATTAAAAAATAGAAATGAGTCTAATTATTATTTGTATGATATGAATAGTGATGGTATTCCAGAGTTATTTATTGTTAGTGGTGATAGTGAGGCTACTAAAGAAATATCTGTTTATACTTATACTGATAATCCAAATCTTAAATATGCTGATGATATTGTAAATGTTGGCATTTTTGGATGTGGTCATGGGAATATTTATTTATCTAATGATGGTCAACTAGTGATATTTTTTGCACATATGGGATATCAGCATTATACTTACTATAAATTAGAAAATGATTGGCTTGTTAGAACTTATTATTCTGGTGACGAATATATAGAAGCGGGTAATGAATATAGGCCACCTGAAAATGTTAAAGAAATGATAACTATACCTAGTAGTGATTTATCATTATTTGATAATTATAAATAAATTTACTTTTAAAAGAAATAATGTATATTGTTATTTCTTTTTTTACATTTATTATGTATTATTTTATAATTTTACTTATTTGTATAGCAAAAATTGTCTAAAAATGTTATAATTAGTATGAGGTAGAAGATATGAAGAAGATAATTATTACTTTGGTATTATTTGTTTTATTTATAAATGTAGGATATGCTGCTAATGGAACTGCTTATTGTCCTGATGATAATGAACCTATTAATATAAGAAATAGTGCTGGTGGTTCTTTAATAGGAAATGGTATTCCATGTGGTAGTGATGTAGAGGTTCTTGATACTAATGCTGGGTCTACTAGTAATTGCAGGACTTGGTATAAGGTTAGATATGATATTACTACTGGTTATGCATGTAGTGATTATATTAAACTTAAAGATTCTAATACTACTTATAAGGGTAAGGCTTTATGTATTGAGAATACTGATCCTTTAAATATATGGAGTGATATTAATAAAACTAATAAGTTAGGTAAATTAAGCTGTAATGAAGAGATGGAAGTATTAGAGAAGAATGTTGCTAGTAATACTAAGTGTGGTAATTGGTATAAAGTTAGACATAATGGAACTACTGGATATGCATGTGGTAAATATATAGGTGATGTTAATAGTTCTACACCAGTTAAAGATATTGGTAAGGGTAGTGGAGATAATATTTATAAAAAAGATAATTATAATTCTAAACCTAGTGGAGATGGAACTATTAGTTGTTTTGAGGATACTGGTGACTTATCTCTTAGAAAGACTCCTGGTGGTAGTACTACTGGTAAAAAGGTTAGTTGTGGTGAAGTTATAACTATTAATTCTTCTTCTGAATCTAGTGGTATTTGTCCTTATTATTATAATATAACTGATAGTAAGGGTAATAGTGGTTATGTATGTGGTTATTATGTTAATACTACTAAGCTTTCTGATATGGCTATTAATTATTATAAGAATAATAGTTTGGATGATTATTATAATTCTTTAAGAAATAGTGGTTTTCCTGATAGTTATTTACCTTACTTAGCAGAACTTCATGCAAGACATCCTAATTGGAAATTTATAAGTGAAACGATACCTCTTACTTTTGATGAAGTTGTAAGTGGAGAGAATGCTTATGGTCGTAATTTATTACAGGGTAGTGCATTTAATGAGAATTATTATTCGATGGGTATAAATAGTTATGATATTTTGAGCAATAAGTTTACTTCTTATGCTACTGAGAATGGATGGTATGATGCTTCTTCAGAGGCTGTAGCTTATTATTTGGATCCTAGAAATTATTTGAATATTAAGTATATTATGGCTTATGAACTTCTTCATTATAATAATGCTCATACGGAAGATGCTGTAGCTAAAATAATGGGTAATAATAGTTTTTGGAATAGTGTTTATTCTGGCTATGATGGTAATGTTTATTCTGATGTAGTTCGTGCTACTAGTGATATTGGTATTAGTTCTTTTCATATAGCTGCTAGAATTAAGCAGGAAATATCTGGTATTAGTACTTCTGATCCTAGAGCGGGTGGGTCATTTACTTTAGATGGTAAGAGTTATTCTAATTATTATAATTTCTTTAATATTAATGTATGGGGTACTGATAAGATTATGCGTGGTATGAGATATGCTGTTAATAATGGTTGGAATAGTCCTTATCTTGGTATATATGGTGGTAGTAAGTTTATTTATAATGAATATTGTGCTGTTAATCAGGATACTTTATATTATGAGAAGTTTGATGTTTCTACTAAGGATGGTGATTATACGCATCAATATATGCAGAATTTAGCGGTTATTGCTCAGGAGACTAATAAGGTTTATAAGTCTTATGTAGAGAATGTTTCGGATTATTTTGATAAGCCTTTAGAGTTTACTATTCCTGTATATAAGGATATGCCTAATTATGCTGTTACTGCTCCTAGAATTGGTAATCCTAATAATTATTTAAATGATTTGAAGGTTAATGGTACTACTGTTAGTGGATTTAGTTATGATACTTATACTTATGATGTTAGTGTACCTGATGGTACTGGTAGTGTTAATATTAGTGCTAATAAGATTGCTAGTTCATCTTCTATTAGTGGTACTGGTGATATTAGTATTGATAGTAATGAGAAGAAGATAAGTGTTATTGTTACTTCGGAGAGTGGTAATAGTAGAGAATATGTTATTAATGTTAAACGTGATGAGATAGATAATCCTGATGATATTCCATCAATTGATACTATTTTGAATAGTTCTGGTATTAAATATAATAATGGATATATATTTGGTATTGGGGAGAATACTTCTATTAGTAGTTTGATTAACAATGTTAAGAAAACTAGTGGGTATGCTAGAATTAATATAAAAGATAGTAAAGGTAATAATAAGACTAGTGGTTCATTTGTTACTGGGGATGTTGTAGTTATTGGTAATAGTAAGGAAGAAGAGAGTTTTGGTATTGTTATCTATGGTGATGTTAATGGTGATGGTAAGATTGATAAGGATGATTGCTTGGGTATTTTGAGACATCTTAAGGGTTATGGTGATTTGAAATCTTATTATGCTATGGCTGCTGATAATAATAAAGATGGTAAGATTGATAAGGATGATTGTTTGGGTATTTTGAGACATCTTAAGGGATATACTAATTTGAATAAATAGGAGGTTATTTTTGTGAAGAAAATTAGATTTTTTATGGTTTTTGTTTTTGGCTTGTTTTTGTTTTCTACTGTGAGTGCTTCTAGTGTTAGTGTTAGTGCTAATAAGAGTTCTGTTACTAGGGGTGATAGTGTGACTATTACTGCTACTATAAGCGCTGGCAGTGGTATTTATACTACTGAGGGTTCTATTAATTGTAGTGGTGCTGGTGTTACTGCTAGTAGGGATATGTCTTTTGAGGATATGGATACTAAGAGTACTTCTAAGAGTTTTTCGTTTACTATTAAACCTACTTCTTCAGGGACTGTTACTTGCAAAACTTCTAATGTTGTTCTTAGAGAACTTGCTGTTGATAAGGGTTATTCTTTAGATAATAGTTCTATTTCTATTACGGTTAAGGAACCTGTTGTTATTAATAAGCCTACTCGTGAGTATTCTTCGAATAATTATTTGAAATCTTTAGCTATTGATGGTTTTGATATTTCGCCTTCTTTTGATAAAGAGACTAAAGAGTATAGTGTTGAAGTTCCTAATAGTACTGAAAAAGTTAATATTAAAGCTGAGAAGGCTGATTCTTCTGCTAGTGTTAAGGGCGATGGAGAAGTTAGTGTAACTGAAGGTGTTAATAAGATTGAAATTAAGGTTACGGCAGAAAATGGTAATGAAAGGGTTTATGTTATTAATGTAACGGTTAAAGAACTTGATCCGATAGAGGTTACTATTGATAAGAAGAAATATAATATAATTAGAAAAGAGGGTGTTATTGATCCTCCGGAAAATTATGAAAAAGATACTATTAAAATTAATGATAATGATGTTTTATGTTATAGGAATAAAGTTACTAAAGTAGTACTTGTTGGTATTAAAGATGAAAGTGGTAATGCTGCTTATTATATATATGATGAAAAGAAGAATACTTACACTAAGTATAATGGTATTAAGATTGGTAATTTGTATTTGAGTGTTCTTGATATGCCAAAGGATAAAATACCTGATGGTTATGTTAAGAAGACATTTGAGTATGATGGTAAGAAGATAGATGGTTATGTACTTAACAATAGTGACTTCTATCTTATATATGCACAAAATGAAACTACTGGTAAGATAGGACTTTATACTTATGATAGAAAAGAAGCTACTATACAAAGACTTAATAATGATGTTGTTAATGGATATAAGAAAAAGGCTGATAATTATTTTCTATATTTACTTATATCTATAGGGGTACTTGCTATTACTATTATTACTTTTTCTATAATTTTAATTAAGAAAAAGGATAATAGACATAAAATTAAGAATAAAAATAAATTAATGTAATATAATATAGTGCTACTAGAAGTTAGTGGTAAAGGAAAATATAGGGATTTATATTTTCCTTTTTTATATTTCTTTTTTGTTAACTTTATTGACTTGTTAATTAATTATTATTATAATAAAAAATACAAAATGGAGAAGGAAAGGAGTAGATTTGAAGAAGGTAATATTTATTTTACTTGGTATTTCTTTTATACTTGGGGGTATTATTTTTGTTTTATATAAAAATAATTATAGTAAGAGTGATGATGTGGTAGATATTTTTAAAGAAAAAGATGATAGTGATAATAATAGTAATGATGATATAATAGAAGAGATGAAAGATGATACTAATACTGTAATAGTGGATATTAAGGGGATGGTGGTTAATCCTGGTGTATATGAGGTTCCTAGTAGTTTTAGGGTTAATGATGTTATTGAAACCGCTGGAGGACTACTTGATGGAGCTGATACTAGTAAGATTAATTTGGCTAAAGTAGTTAGTGATGAAATGACTATTATTATTTATTCTAATGAAGAAATTTTAGAGAAATATAAAAATGAGGTATGTGTATGTGATTGCCCTGATATTAGTAATGATGCATGTATTAGTGATAATAATGAAGATGATGAACTTGTTAATATTAATACTGCTAATATAGATGAACTTATGGATATTAAAGGTATTGGAAGAAGTAAGGCTAAAGCTATTATTGAATATAGAGATAAGAATGGTAATTTTAATTCTATAGATGATATTAAGAATGTAGATGGTATAGGGGATTCTTTGTTTGAAAAGATTAAGATGTATATTAAAGTTTAAATATTTATTTAAGTTATTAGCTTTAATTTTTTTAATAGGAGCGATATTGTTTACGCGTTATTATAAATTTGAATCTTGTTATGAAAAAGACGATGATACTTTTGTGGGAATTGTTACTGATTATAAAGTTAGTGATGGTAAGATTAGTATTACGCTTAAGGCTAAAGAGGTATTAATTGTTAATTATAGTTATAATAATTTGGTTTTTGATAAACTTCTTTATGGTGATAAACTTCTTGTTAAAGGGGAGTTATATACTCCTATGGATAGTACTATATTTAACTCTTTTAGTTATAAAGATTATTTATATAATAGGAAGATATTTTATATAGTTAAGGCTAGTAGTATTAATAAGATAGAAAATAATAGTAATTATTTTTATACTTTGAAAAATATTTTATATGATAGGGTTAATAAATTTAAGTCTGGTAATTATATTAAGACTTTATTATTTGGAGATAATAATCTTTCTAGTGATATTAAAGATAGTTATAGGATTAATGGTATAAGTCATTTGTTTTCAATATCTGGTATGCATATTAATCTTATTATTGGTATTTTATATATTTATTTGGATAGGATTACTTATAATAAATATATTAAATATTTAATTAGTGATTTTTTTCTTATATTTTATTTGATTTTTGCATATACTTCTTCTTTACTTAGGGCTTCTATTATGTTTATACTTAGTAGTATTAATTATTTTTTTAAGTTTGAGATTAATAAAATTGATATTATGTTATTTACTTTAGTTATTGCTATTTTTATTAATCCTTTTATTATTTATGATATTGGTTTTATTTATTCTTATTTAATTAGTTTTTTTCTTATTCTTTTTTATGATAAATATAAAAATAAAAATTATTTTATTAAGGTAGTTTATACTTCTGTTATATCTTTTTTGGTATCTTTTCCTATTACTGTATTTTATTTTTATGAGGTTAATGTTTTTAGTATTATTATTAATGTTTTAATTGTACCTATAGTTAGTGTTATTTTGATTCCACTTGCTATTATTACTTTGTTTTTTCCTATATGTGATAGTATTATGTTTTTCTTTACTAGTATTTTAGAGGATATATCTTTCTTTTTGAATGATATTTCTTTTATGAGATTTATTTTTTGCAAACCTAGTATTATTATAGTTATTTTATATTTTGTTATTATTTATGGTATTTATAGATATAAGGGGTTTATATATTTGCTTATTTTAGTTACTTTAATTCATTATATTTATCCTTATTTTAATAATAATTTAGAGATTACTATGTTTGATGTTGGAGAGGGTGATTCGTATCTTGTTAGTTTTCCTAATAATGGTGGTAATATTCTTATTGATACTGGGGAAGATGATGTGTATTCTATTATGAAGAATAATATTATAATGTATTTGAAAAGCAGAGGGATTAGAAAACTTGATTATGTTATTATTAGTCATGGTGATAAGGATCATATTGGTGGTCTTATTAATCTTACTGATAATTTTAGGGTAGATATGGTTATTTTTAATAGAGGTGATAAATCGTTACTTGAAGAAGAGGCTATTGATATTTTTGAGGATAAGGACATTGGATATGATACTTTTGGTGATAAAATTGATATTCATGGTATATATTTATATTTTCTTAATGATAAGATATTTGATAATGAAAATGATAATAGTAATGTTATTTATTTTGAATATTTGAAATATAAGTTTTTGTTTATGGGGGATGCCTCTAGTAATGTTGAGGATTATATTATGTCTAAATATAATCTTTCGGATATTACTTTTTTTAAGGTAGGACATCATGGCTCTAAGACTAGTAGTAGTAAGCGGTTTATAGATTGTATTACTCCTAAAATTTCGCTTATATCTTTGGGGAGAGGTAATATATATGGTCATCCTAACGAAGAAGTATTAGAAAATTTAAATAATTCAAAAATATATAGAACTGATTTGGATGGAAGTATTAATATCAAGATTAATAAAAGTAAAGTTAGAGTCCGTACTGCAATTATGAAGGAAGGTGAATAAAATTAATTATTATAATGAAATTAAAAGTAAATTAATAGATAATGAAGTATATAAAAGAGTAAAAAATTATTCTAAGAATAGAAATGAGATTAGTACTTATTATGAAGTTGGCGGGCTACTTTTTGAAGCAGGAAAAAAATATGGTGAAAAAATTATTAATAATTATTCAAAAAAACTTACATCAGAAATAGGCGGCGGATATGGAGTTTCAAATTTGAAAAGAATGCGACAATTTTATTGTTTAATAGAAAAAGGTGTGGCAATGCCACACCAATTAAGTTGGTCACACATTTTATCTTTATTACCTATTGATAATATAAATGAAATAAATTATTATATTGATATTTCTATTAAACAAAGTTTGTCTTATAGGAAATTGAGAGAAAGAATTAAAAATAAGGAATATCAAAGATTAGATGATAATACTAAATTGAAACTAATTAATAAAGAAGAAACAATAGTAAGCGATTTTATTAAGAATCCAATAGTTATTAAAAATAAATATAATTATGATATAGAAAATATTTCTGAGAAGATGCTTCAAAGATTGATACTTGAAGATATACCATCATTTTTAAAAGAACTTGGTGATGGTTTTAGTTTTATAGAAAATGAACATAAAATTAAAATTGGTGATACTTATAATTATATAGATTTATTATTATTTAATTATATTTATAATTGTTTTATAGTAATAGAATTAAAAGTATGTGAATTAAAGAAAGAACATATAGGTTAAATAGAAGTATATATGAATTATATAGATAAACATATTAAAAGTATTAATCAAGATAAGACTATTGGTATTATTATATCTAGACGTGATAATCATTATTATATAGAATATTCTAGTGATAATAGGATATATACAAGAGATTATGTAATAGGTTAGGAGGATGATATGAATTATTATAATGAAATAAAAAATAAATTAATAGATAATGAAGTATATAAAAGAGTAAAAAATTATTCTAAGAATAGAAATGATCTTAGTACCTACTATGAAGTTGGTAAACTACTTTTTGAAGCGGGAGATCATTATGGCGAAGGAATAATAAGAGATTACTCTAAAAGACTTACTTTAGAACTTGGACGTGGTTATAGTAAAAGGAATTTATGGTTAATGTTAAAGTTTTATAAATTAAATGAAAAAGTGCAGACATTGTCTGCAGAATTGACATGGAGTCATTATATTGAATTGTTATCTTTAGAAAATACAAATGAAATAAATTATTATATATCTATAATAGAAGGTTATAACCTCAGTGTAAGAGAATTGAGAGAAAGAATTAAAAATAAAGAATATGAAAGATTACCTATGGAAACCAAAAATAAGATGATTAATGAATATAGATTAGAAATGAAAGATTTAATACCGAATCCTATATTAATTAAAAATAAAAATAATATAGAAGTAGTAAATGAGATGATATTACATAATTTAATTTTAGAGAATATGAACTTATATAATTGTTTTTTTAATTCTTTAAATAATTATTGGTATTATTTAATGATAATAGAATATATACTAAGGATTATGTACTTAGTAAAAATAATAACTTATGAAAAAATACTTGCAATTTATTTGGAAGATAGTATATAATGTTACAGAAAGGGATGATTAGATGGCAAAGAAGTTAGTTATCGTGGAGTCTCCACATAAGAGTAAAACTATTGAGAAATATTTAGGAAAAGATTATAAGGTAGTCTCTTCCTTAGGACATATAAGAGATTTATCTACTTCTGGTAAATTTGGTTTTGGAGTGGATATTGATAATGATTTTAAGCCTGATTATAAAATTATTAAAGGTAAGAATAAACTTGTTAAAGAACTTAAAAAGGATGTTAAAGATGCTTCTTTTGTTTATTTGGCTACCGACCCTGATAGGGAGGGGGAAGCTATTAGTTGGCATTTATATGATACTTTAGGTCTTGATGATAATAATTATGATAGAATTGTTTTTAATGAGATTACTAAGAATGCTGTTATTAATTCTTTTGATAAGGCAAGAAAGATTGATGATAATCTTGTTAAGTCGCAAGAGGCTAGAAGAATACTAGATAGAATTATTGGTTTTAGACTTAGTAAGCTTATGCAATCTAAAACTGGTGGTAAGAGTGCTGGTAGAGTACAATCTGTTGCTCTTAAACTTATTGTGGATAGAGAAAGAGAAATAGAGGCTTTTGTAGCGGAAGATTATTATGAAATTGATGCTCATTTTAATGATTTTGATGCTAAACTTGATACTTATAATCATAAGAAGATTGAAATTAAAAATGAGAGTGAAGCTAAAGATATTTTGAGTAAGTTATCTAATGCTTTTAAAATTGAATTGGTTGATAAGAAAGAAAAGAATAAGAAAAGTAAGGCTCCTTTTACTACGAGTACACTTCAGCAGGAGGCTTCTTCGAAACTTGGATTTACTTCGAAAAAGACTATGATGATTGCTCAGAAGTTATATGAGGGTGTTTCTCTTAAGAATGAGGATGTTGGTCTTATTTCTTATATGAGAACTGATTCTATTAGATTATCTGATGAGTTTGTTAATTCTTGTTATGGATATATTAAGGATAATTATGGTAGTGAATATGTTGGTTATGTTAAGAAGAGTAATAAGACAGAGAATGTTCAAGATGCTCATGAGGCTATTAGACCTACTTCTATTAATAAGAATCCAGAGGATATTAAGGAATATCTTACTAATGATGAATATAAGTTATATAAGATGATTTATTATAGAGCTTTAGCATCACTTATGCGTGATGCTAAGACTTTGGCTACTAGTGTTATTTTGGATAATAATAATTATCAATTTAAGGCTACAGGGCAGGTACTTGTATTTGATGGTTATTTGAAGGTATATAGTATGTATGAGGATAATAAGGATAATGTTTTACCTGATTTTGCTTCTTATAATAGTAATGTTGTTATTGCTAATAATATTGAGTATAGTAAGCATACTACTAAACCTCCTAGTAGATATACTGAGAGTAAGCTTATTAAAGAAATGGAAGATGTTGGTATAGGTAGACCTTCTACTTATGCTAAGACTATTGATACTTTAAAAGAGAGAAGTTATGTTAGAGTAGAGGATAAGAAGTTTGTTCCTACTGATGTTGGTATAGAAACTACGGATAAACTTCAAGAGTTTTTTAAGGATATTATTAATGTTGAATATACTAAGATGATGGAAGATGATTTGGATAAGATAGCGGAAGGTAAGATGGAATGGGATAAGCTTATTAGTTTATTTTATAATGATTTTGAACCTAAAGTAGAAATTGCTTTTAAAGAAATGGAAAAGAAGGCTCCGGAATATACTGGTGAAAAATGTCCTAAATGCTCTAGTCCTTTGGTTATTAAGCAGAGTAGATATGGTAAGTTTGTGGCTTGTTCTAATTATCCTGAATGTAAATATATTAAGACTGAGAAGAAGGAAACTACGGAAATTATGGATTGTCCTTTATGTGATGGTAAGATAATAGAGAAGAAGACTAAGAGGGGTAAAGTTTTTTATGGATGTAATAATTATCCTAAATGTAGTTTTGCTTCATGGGATAAACCTATAAGTGAAAAATGTCCTGATTGCTTTGGTGTATTAGTTATAAAAAAGGATAAAGTAAAGTGTATGAATTGTGATTATGAAAGGGAATATAAGGAAGAAGACAATTAGTACTTCTTTCTTTTTCTTTACTTATATTTGCTATCGTGATAAAATTATATTGGATGGTGATTATGTGAATAGACAAGAGGATTTAACAAAGGTTTTCGATAAGAGATGGAAAGCTAATCATAATGATGATGTTAAAAAAGCTAGAGATAAAGAAAAAGATTTTATGAATAAGATGTTTAATACTAATATTAATACTATTTCTAATAATAGTGTTATTACACCGGGAGAAATGGTTAGTAATCTTCATAATAATATGGAGAGTGCTAATAGAGGTATTAATCAAAGTAAGATTAATAGAATTGTAGGGAAGTTTAAATAATGGTTGATTTATATAAGTATGAAAAAGAACTTTATAAGAGTGGATGTAAATATATTGGTGGTGTTGATGAAGTTGGACGTGGTCCTTTAATTGGTAGTGTGGTAGCAGCATGTGTTATTTTACCTCCTGATTTTGTATTAGAGGGACTTACTGATTCGAAGAAGTTATCTGAGAAAAAGAGAGATGAGTTTTATAAGATTATTTGGGATAAGGCTATAGCTATTGGTATTGGTATAGTGGATGAGAAGGTTATTGATGAAGTTAATATTTATGAGGCTACTAAAATTGCTATGAAGAAAGCTATTAGTGATACTAATATTAAACCTGATCATGTTCTTATTGATGCTATGCCTCTTGATATAGATGTTCCAACGACTAGTATTATTAAGGGGGATGCTAAATCTATTTCTATAGCGGCTGCTTCGGTTATAGCTAAGGTTACTAGAGATAAGATGATGTATGAACTTGATAAGATATATCCGATGTATGGTCTTGCTAGTAATAAGGGATATGGTACTAAGAAACATATAGAGGCTATTAAGAAATATGGTATTACTAAATATCATAGGTTATCTTTTAAACCTGTTTATGAATATAAGGATAAGATTATAGATTAATATAGTCTTTTTTTTACATATAAATGTGTAAAGTTGTGAAAAATATATTTACAAAGATATATTGTTATAGTAAAATATATACATAGAGTGGCACAAAGTGGAAGAAAGTGGGGGATAATATGCTTATTGGTGAATTTCATCATAATTTAGATGAAAAGGGTAGAATAATTATTCCTTCTAAGTTTAGGGATGATCTTGGTAGTAAGGTTGTTGTTACTAGGGGACTTGATGGATGTTTATTTGTATATAGTATGAATGAATGGAATAATATTGTTTCTAAACTTAAGAGTCTTTCTTTTACTAAAAAAGATGCTAGAATGTTTAATAGATTCTTTATGTCTTCTGCTACTGTATGTGATTTTGATCGTCAAGGTAGGATTAATATACCAGCTTCTCTTGTTTTATATGCAGATATTAAAAAGGAATGTACGATAATAGGGGTTAATGATCGCCTAGAGGTATGGGCTACTGATAAGTTTGATAGTCTAATCGAAGATAATCTTGATGTTATGAGTGATGTTGCTGAGAATTTGTTTGAGGGGTTTGATATTAATGCATAAGACTGTATTATTAAATGAAGCAATTGATAATCTTAATGTTAAAGAAGATGGTATTTATGTTGATGCTACGCTTGGTTTTGGGGGACATAGTGGTTTAATACTTAAAAGAATTAAAAGGGGCTTTCTTTTCGCCTTTGATCAGGATGATATGGCGATAGAATATAGTAAAAAGAAATTAGAAGAGATTGGTAGTAATTTTGAAATTATTAAGGCTAATTTTGTTAATTTGGAAGAGGAACTTAATAAGAGAGGAATTACTAGAATAGATGGTATTGTATTTGATTTGGGTGTGTCTTCTCCACAACTGGATATTCCGGAAAGGGGATTTAGTTATCATAATGATGCACCACTTGATATGAGAATGGATACTGATAGTGATTTTTCGGCTTATAATGTTGTTAATGAGTATTCTTATGATGATTTGGTTAGGATACTTAGGGATTATGGTGAAGAAAAGTACGCCTGTAGTATTGCTAAAAATATTGTTAAAGAAAGAGAAAAGGGTAGTATTGATACTACGCTAGAACTTGTAGATATTATTAAGAAGAGTATGCCTTATAAGGCTATGCGGGAAGGTCATCCTGCGAGACGTTCTTTTCAGGCTATTAGGATTGAGGTTAATCATGAACTTGATGTACTTAAGATTGCACTTGAATCTGCTATTAAGATGCTTAATGTTGGTGGTAGAATATCTGTTATTACTTTTCATTCTTTAGAGGATAGAATTGTTAAGGATATGTTTAATAAGTATTCTAAGGTTGATAGTAATCTTAGTAAACTTCCTTTTGTACCTAGTGAGTTTGAACCTAAATATAAGACTGTTCTTAATATTACTCCTAGTAAAGAGGAGATTAATGAAAATAGTAGGGCTAGATCTTCTAGACTTAGGGTTATTGAAAGAATAAAGGAATGATATAAATGAAGAAGAAGAAAAAGAAGGGTTTAACTAAAATAGAGAAGTTTTTATATAAAAGTTCTATGGCTATTATTTTGTTTCTTTTAGTGGGAATTGTATTTACTAGTGCTTCAGTATCTAAGATGAATATTGAACTTCAGGAAATGAATAAGACTGTAGAGAGTCAAGAGGATACTAATGAGAGTCTTGCTATGAAAATAAATGAAATGGCTTCTTTAGAGAATATTCAAACTATGAGTAGAAACTTGGGACTTGCTTATAATGATGAGAATATTAAGACGATAGAATAAGGTGATTATTATGAAAAAAGGTAAAGTTAATAATGATAGGTTTAAAGTTAGTAAACATGTTATTATTGTTACCTTTTTTTTGTTTTTGGTACTTATTATTAGGCTTTGTTATTTGTGTGTAGTGGATTATAAGGTTGGGGATTCTACTATTAGTATGTTTATTAAGAATAGGAATACTAAAGAAGAGGTTCTTATGCCTAAGAGAGGTACTATATATGATACTAATGGTAATGCTTTGGCTAATGATGTTGTTAGTTATACTTTAGTGGCTTATTTATCTGATAAAAGGGTTAATTCTAATGGGGATATTGATTATGTTAGTGATATTGATGATACTAGTGATAAGCTTGCTAGTGTACTTGGGGTAGAGTCTTCTAGTATTAAAGAGATTCTTACTAATGGTAAGAATAATAATAAGTATCAGGTTGAATTTGGTAGTTTTGGTAAGGGACTTAGTGAACTTGCTAAAGAGGATATTGATAAGCTTAATCTTCCTGGTATTGGGTTTACTAAGGATATTAAGAGGTATTATCAGAATGGTAATTTTGCTTCTTATTTGATTGGATATACTGTTACTAAGGAAGATGATGATGGTAATAAGTGGATAACTGGTGAGATGGGACTTGAGGAGTATTATAATAAAGAATTATCTGGTAAGAGTGGTTATATTACTTATGAAAAGGATAAGTATGGGTATAAGATTGCTAATGGTCGTGAATATGTTGAACCTGCTACGGATGGTAATGATATTTATCTTACTATTGATAATAATATTCAGTTATTTGTAGAAAATGCTGTTCGTTCTTCGGAAGAGAATAGTGAGGCTGAATGGACTTTGATGGTAGTAGCGGATGCTAAAAGTGGGGCTATTTTGGGTTATTCTTCTGCTCCTAGTTTTGATCCTAATATTAGGAATATTACTTCTTATTTGGATCCTATTGTTAATCAGGCTTATGAACCCGGATCGACGATGAAGATATTTAGTTATATGTGTGCTGTTGATTCTGGTAATTATGATGGTAATACTACTTATACTTCTGGTAGTAAGTCTTATACTAGTGAAGCTGATGGTAGTACTGTTACTATTTCTGACTGGAAGAAAGAGGGATGGGGGACTCTTACGTATGATCAGGGTTTTGCTTTATCTTCTAATATCGCTGTTGCTAATATTGTTGAGAGTGTTATTACTAAAGAGGATTTGAAGAGTTGTTATGCTAAATATGGTTTTGGGAAGGCTACTGGTTTTTCTTTAAAGAGAGAAGACAAAGGTAATATTGATTATAAATATCAGATAGAGGCTGCTACGGCGGGATATGGTCAGGGTATTACTACTACTCCTATGCAACATATTCAGGCTCTTACAGCTATTGCTAATGATGGAGTTATGCTTAGACCTTATGTAGTTGATAAGATTACTCTTTCTAATAGTAAGAAGAGTATTTATACTGGTAAGAGAATGGTAGTTGGTACTGTTGCTAGTAGTGATACTATATCTAAGATGAAAGAACTTATGAAGAGTGTTATTAATGGAGATGAGACTAATTCTACTGGTTATGCTTATTATATGGATGGTTATGATTTGATTGGTAAAACTGGTACTGCTCAAATATATGATTATACTAAGGGTAGTTATATGAAGGGTAGTAGTGATTATATTTATTCTTTCTCTGGTATGTTTCCTGGAGATAATCCGGAAATTATTATATATGCTGCTGTTAAACTTCCTAAGGATACTACTAATTATATTGCTCCTATGGTAAAGGAAGTAGAGAAGAATATTACTAAGTATTTGAATATTGAGAATTCTTCTAAGAAGAAGGATAGTTATGAAATTAAATCTTATTTGAATAAGAATACTAAGGAAGTTGAGAGTGAACTTAAGGCTAATAATCTTAGAGTATTGGTTTTAGGGGATGGGGATAAGATTATTGATGGGTATCCTAATAGTAATAGTAAGTTATATGATAATGATTTGGTTATTCTTAAGACTAATAGTTTTGATAATAAGAAGATGGTTGATTTGGTTGGCTATTCTTATAAAGAGGCTAATAATATTCTTAAACTTATGGATGTTAATTATTCTATTGAGGGTAATGGTTATGTTTATGAACAGAGTGTTAATGCTGGAGATGATATTGGCAATGATGAAATTATTGTTAAACTTAAAGAGAAATGGTGATGATATTTGTTATGGAAGATGATACTAATTTTATATCTAAAGTATTATATACAATACTTATTATTCTTATTTGTGTTATTCTTGGTATATATGTTGCTAAATGTATAATTGGATAATTTACTTGTTTTGGTGAGGCTAATTATACTAATGGGTATTTGACTAAGAAGTTATAAAAAAAACACATGGGTATGTGTTTTAACCTAAGGCTATATCTAATATCATCATGATTGTGAAGCCTATTATTGTGAAGAGAGACATTAGGTCTTTCTTTTTGTTTGTTTGGGATTCTGGTATTAGTTCTTCTACTACGACATAGATCATTGCGCCTGCGGCGAATGATAGTAGAAATGGTAATAGGGTTCTTATTTTTAATACTAAGAGTGCTCCTAATACTCCTGATATTGGTTCTACTAAACCACTTAATTGTCCATAAAAGAAGGCTTTTTTTCTACTCATTCCTTCTCGTCTTAATGGAACTGATACTGCTGTTCCTTCTGGGAAGTTTTGGATTCCTATGCCTAATGCTATTAGCATGGCTGATGTTAATGTTGCACCTTCTAAGGAATATGCGATGGAACCAAAGGCTACGCCTACGGCTAAGCCTTCTGGGATATTATGTAATGTTATGGAAAATATTAGCATTAGACATCTTTTGAAACTATTTCTTTCTTTTTCTTCTTTTTTGTTTATTTTTTTATTGAAGTGATTAAATAGTTTATCTCCTATAAATAATAGTAATCCTCCTGCTATGAATCCTATAAAGGTTATTAACCATGGTATCATTTTTAGATTTATGGCCATTTCTGTAGCGGGATTTAAGAGAGAGAAGAATGATGCCGCTATCATTACTCCGGCAGCTATGGCCAACATGGCATCCATTATGTTTTTTTTGACGTTTTTGAAGAAGAAGACTAAAGAGGCTCCTAATAGGGTTACACTATAAGTAAATATTGTAGCTAATAGAGCTAATAATATGGGGCTTAAGTCTTTTAAGTTATTTATCATGTTATCTACCTCATTATTAGGTTATGTTACTATTTATATGGTGTATAGGCTAATGACTAAAAGACCTTTTTATAAAATTATTGATTAGTGTAGTTTTTATGATATAATATATTATGTAAGGTGATGAAATATGGAAGATGAAATGGTTATGATTACTAAGAAACCAGGAATAAAGAATTGTGTTAGAATTAATGGCACTTCAGATATTCCTGATTTCTTAAAAGATGTTGTTAGTGTTCAAGGAGAAGAATTAGTACTTGATTGTCTTGAGGGAAAAGAAAAATGTCCTCTTGGCTCAGTTATTGCTTTTGAAAAATTAGATAATGGTAAAATGAATGTATGGAATAAGGCTAATTGGAAGGAAACGACAAAGGAGGTCAATGGTGTTTTTTATGAATTACCTAAACCTAATATGGCAATAAGAGTTGGTGATACGATTCCTTTTGAGGTTACTAATGGTCTTGGAAATAGATTTAGTGTTTTACCTAATGGGGAATTTCAAATTGATGCTGGATGGGGCCTTGTCAAATGTGCTCCTAATAATGGATATATTGTTGTTTATGGTAAAAATGAGGATGGAAGTTTAGATGCTAATTTTTTGACAAAGGGTACTCCTTCTTTTGATCAGTATTATGTTTTGGATAAGAATGGTAATATTATTCAGTCTTTAGAAGAATATGATAATCAATTTAATCAGAGTAAACATTCTGGTAAAAGAATGTAAAAATAATAACCTCTAATAGTTTAGAGGTTATTATTATTTTAGAGATTATTTTGGTAATCTCTTTATGTAAACAGTAGTTTTATTGCTACTGTATTATTATTATATTTGTTTTTTTGTTTTTTATACTTTTTTTGATAAATATTGTTATGGATATTATGATATATATTATTAATTGTATTATTAGTATATATGGATATATGCTATCTAGGTAGTGGTTGAAATTGGTATTGTTTTTAAATATTTTGGTTGATATTAATATTATGGTTATTATTAGTATTAGATTTAAAAGGGGATTGTTTTTTTTATTTATGTTTTCTTTTATGTTATAGATGTATATGGTTAATGATATGAATGAACTTAGTATCCATTGTAATGATAAGAAGTTTTCTATTCTATCTATGAAACTGAATATTGATATTTTTTTTAGGGTTATATATACTGGGTATTGATATATTTTTATTAGATATCTTCCTAGACATGAACTTGATATTATGCATATAAGGAATATTGTTAGGCTTATTATTATATATGTTATTAGGAGGTATTTTGTTGTTTTTTTGTTGTTTTCTATTATACTTTTGGGAATTATTAGGAAGCTATATGCTGGAGAGGTTAATAATAGGGTATATATTAAGGCTGCTAAAAAGGGGGGCTTGATGCCATTTTCTAATATTGGTTTTAGGTTATCGAGTTTTATTTCTGGGATTATTCCTATTATTCCTAGAATTAGTAAGGATAGTATTATTATTGTATATATTATACTTATTTTGGATATGGTTGTTATTCCTTTGCTTACTGTGTGGTAGACTGTTATTCCTAATATTAGTGTTACTAAGGTTATTGATGTATTTGTTAGGTATTGGGATATGATGAAATTACTGGTATTGAATAGCATTGTTAGTGTTAATATTATATATATTATGGTTAAGATAATATTTATTATTGTTCCCAATGTTTTTCCATATATTATTTTTGTTTTTACATGTATTGGTTTATCTATTTCGTAATTGAATATATATATTAGTATTAGTATAGGTATTATACCTATAATTGTACCTATTATTATACTTATATAGGCGTCTATGCCTGTTATTTTTATGGTTATATATGGGGCTATTCCTAAACTACAGGAGAATAATTGGAGGAATAGAATACTTGATATGTCTAGATTATTTATTTTTTCTTTCATATTCTATTCCTCCTAGGGTATTGCCTTTTTCATATAATTTTATATTCGATTTTACTTCTAGTTTTATATTTGGGTATATATCTTCATACCAGTTATTACATTTTTCTTTAAAATATTTATGGTCTGTATGATAGTATAATTGTCTGAAACCAAAGATATCGGTATTATAGTTTTCTTTGATGTTATTAAAGGTATTTATTATTTCTTTTTCTAATTCTTTATTGAAGTGTTGGTTTAGTTTTTCTACTTCTTTTTTATTTTTTATGTCTATATTTGTTTGTACTTCTTTTGTTTTGGAATATCCGGATAGTTCTATTTTTATTTTGTTATTTTTTATGTCTACTTCTTTTTTTGTTTTTATTTGATTTGGTTCGAAGACGACATAGCCGTTTTTATATGGATATTTTAGGATTGTTTCTTTTATATTTCCATTTATTATATTTTGTATTTTTGATTCTTCTATGGATAGGTATCCTAGTATTTTATTATCTTTTGTAATAGCGGTTGTTCCTATTTTTACAGTGGCTTTGGGGGATGATGTGGTTATGTTTTCTTTTTCGTCTCCTATTTCTTCATTGCCATATAATGTCATTGATGGTAGTGTTACTTCTAAATATGGATCTATATACATATTTAATAATTCGTTTATTGTTACTTCGTATGTTAATCCTAGTACTTGGCTTTGTAATTCTAATGATTCTAGGATATTTGATGATGAGAAGTTTGTTAAGAGGGTTTGTAAGGATATTCCTTCGATACTTTTATCTGTTTTGGCTATTATTATTTTTATTTCGGTTCTTGTTTCGGGATCTCTTGTGAAGTATTCTAAGAATTCTTTTAGATGATTATTTACTATTTCTTCACTTAATACGATTATTTCTAAATGTGCTGCGTATAGTTGCCTTGGTGATTCTAATACGATATTACGAAAGGCTTCTTGAAGAGATGGGGCGCTATTTTTGAAGGTGATGAATGGGGAGTTATTAGCGCTTGAGGCGTCTTGTTGTTTGATTGGATTTACTACTTCTGCTATTATGTTATAGTTGTTATTTTGATAGTCGATACTAACAGCGGTTGTTATTCCTAATTTGTTTAGTTCTCTGTAGTTACAGCCGGTTAGTATGGGGAGTAATATAATTAAATATTTAATTTTTTTCATTTTTGACCTCTCTTATGATATTTTTTGTTAGATATTTATCTCTTTTGTTTCTTTTTGATAATGGGAATTTTATGATACTGTTTTTTATTTCTTCGGATAATGGGGTGAATGGTAACATATATGATTTACCAAATGTATTTATGCTACATATATTTGTTGTAAATATTATGAATACCATAAATATTCCAAATATTCCTATGGTTGTACCTCCTATCATGAATAGTAATCGATACCATTTTATGGCGTTTGTTAATTCTGGCTCGGTTATGATTAATGCACTTATGGCGGTTATGGCTACTACTATTATCATAATTGGGGAGACTATTCCGGCATTTACGGCAGCTTCTCCTAATATTAATGCTCCTACTATGGATAGGGCTGAATTGGATATGTTTGGGATTCGGTAGTCACTTTCTCTTAGTATTTCAAATGATATGAACATTAATAGAGCTTCAAAAAAGGCGGGAAATGGTACGGTACTTCTTTGGGAGGCGAAACTTGTTAGTAGTTCTAATGGTATCATTTCTTGATTGAAGGTTGTTAGGGCTATATATATTCCTGGGGTTAGTATTGTTATAAAGAATGCTAGGTATCTTAGTATTCTTGTTAGGGTGTTATTTATGTATTTGGAATCTTTATCATCTTGTGACAGAAAGAAATCGTTTAGAAAAGCGGGCATTATTATGGCAAATGGGTTATTGTCTACTAGTAATACTGTTTTGCCTTTTAATAGGGAATTTACTACTTTGTCTGGTCTTTCTGTTGTTATGGTGGTTGGGAATATTGTTTTTGTTTCGTCTTCTATTAGATATTTTAGTGTTCCTGAATCTATTACACTATCTATTTCGATGTTATTTAATTTTTTTATTATGTTGTTTTTTATGGTTGTATCTGTTATACCATCTATGGTAAGGATACTTATTTTGTTTTTGGAATATTTTCCTAATTCTATATCATGATTCCATAATTTATTTGATTTTATTCTTCTTTTTATTAATCCCATATTGGTTTCTATGTTTTCGGTAAATGAATCCATTGGTCCACGGATTGTTGTTTCGGTCATTGGTTTTTCTATACTTCTGGTTAGATTTTTTTTAACTTCTAGGGCTAATGAATAATCATTTTCTATTAGTAATATGGCAAAGCCATTATTTAGATATTTATTTATATCTTTATAGTTTTTTATTTCTTTTATTTTGATGTTTGTTATGTTATTTTTTATTACATCATATAGTAAGTCTTGATTATTATATATTTTATCTATGTGATCTAGACTTCTGTAGATAAAATTGGACATTTTATCTTGATCGGTTAGGGATTCGTTATAGATTATATTTATTTTGGTGTTATTTATATATTTTTCTCTATATATTATATATGAACTATTATTAGTTTCTTCTTTTAATTTATTAATTATTTTGTTATTCATATTGCACCTCGTTATTATTATGATATTTATGATTGGTTTTAATACTATTTTTGGTAATAAAAATGGTAATCTAGTGTTAAATTACTTTATATTAATTGACAAAAAATATAAAAAAAATTATAATTATAATAGAGGTGGTTTGTGTGAACTATACAAATAGAGAAGTAGTTAAAAGATTAAAACAATATGATATGTTTTTGAGTAGTTTGAATTTGACTACTGATAGTCTACAGAAAGAAAGAATATGTGATCAATTAGATAAGATAGAGAAACAGATATTACTTGATACTAACACTGAGTATGAAGAGGAATATATTGCTTTATCTAGTAAGGAATCTAAATTATTAGATGAAGAGAAGGATAGGTTAAGAGATCTTATTTCTTTAATAGAGGGTAGACGTGAATATTTGAATCAAAGAAAAGAAAGACATAGGGATATAACTGGTTCTCTTGTTGAACTTACTACTTTTCTTGGTGAAGATAAACTTACCTTTTATAAAAGAAAATTAAAGATTATTGAAAAATATGAGGATAATAAGGCTTTAAAGGAGTCTCTTATTAGTGATATGAAGAGTCTTGATATTAAGATTAGTGAGGCTTCTCGTAATGTTAAGGCTAATATGCGTTTAAATGATATGCTTGAGAGTAAGATGATTGCATTGATTAGTAAATCTCTTGATAAGCTTAATCTTTATAATTTGATGGATAAGAAGGATGATATTTTTAATAAATATAGTTCACTTTCTTATGCTAAGGATATGGCTAAAGATAATCTAGATAGTTCTATAGAACTAAAAGATGATGATATGAAGCTTGAATGTGAAAAGATGCTATCAGATATTACTAAAGAATATGATGTATATGATAAAGAAGTTAATATTATTAAATTGATTGAGATATATGATAAGCCTACTAGTGGATATGAAGAGTTACTTAAGAAGAGAGAAGATATTAATGATATACTTAGAAATATTTCTGGTACTGAGCTTTATAGTCTTATTAATGATGAATTATCTAAGGGATATAATACTATTAAACTAGAAAAACAAGATATTAAGAATTATGATGATCTTAGAAGTGAGAGAGAAAAGAAGAATAAACGTCTTTATGAAATAGATGAAGAAAATAACTCTAAAGAATTTAAAGAATTACTTGAGGATTTGATTAAGAGTGAGAATAAGTTTAGAGAAGAAAGAATTAGACTTGCTAGAAATCAAGAGAGTAAGGAAAGAGAAAAGAAATTACAAGAGGAGCAAAAGATAGAGGCTTCTAGGGTTAGAAGACAAAAGCTTATTGAAGAGGCTAGACTTAAAGAACAATTAGAGAGAACGGAAAAATTAAAGGAATTACAAAAGAAGACGGTTATTAATCCTAAGAAAGAGGAACTATTTGAAAAGGTACAAGAAGAACTTGAGGAGAAAGTAAAGAAAGAGCAGGCTAATTTTATTAAGGATGAAAAGATAAAGAATCCTTTAGAAAATAAATCTTTGGATGATATGCTTAAATATGAAGATACTTTTGATACTAATGAGTTATTTGAAAATACTAAGATTGTTCCTAATAAGGTTAATAATGATATGGAATCTTCTTTATTTAAGGAGGCTTCAGAAGCTCCTATGAATGAGAAAGAAGATAAGAAAGATGATACTCCTATATGGGAACCTATTGATATTCCTACTGATAATAGTAAAGCGGATGATTTGTTTAAAGATGTTAATGAGAATGTTTCTTTAGAGGTCCCTGCTGAAAAAGAAGAAGTAAAAAAAGAGATTCCAAAAGAAGAAATAGAAAAGAAAGATAATAGTACTTCTATATTTCCTGAATCTCCTATGAAAGATAAAACTAAAGATAATTCTATTTATGATATTTTAGAAAATAATCAAAATATTATTTGGAAGACTACAGAAAGTAAAAAGTCTTTGAATGAAATACCTGTTATTGAAAATAAGAATAAAAATAGTTCTGGATTTCCAGAATTAGGTAGTAAGGAAGGTGAGGTATTATGGAAGGAAACTCTTTAAATTCTTTTGAAAATCTTTGTAAGATTTTTGAAACTAGAATAAAACTTGATAAAGAGAAGAATATTGAAACACCACCTGATGTACTTATTAATTATGAAAAGTATTCTAAGAAGATAGATTCTATCTATAATAGTAAGTTTGAAAAAGAAATTAAACCTTTGATTGTTCCTGCTGTTACTATTGAGAAAGAAGAGGAAAGACTTGGTAAGCTTATTAGTTTACTTAAGAGTAGATTAGAGAAGAGAGAAGAGTTAGAAAATAGGTTTTATTTAACTACTGGTAGATATATTAAGGGATTACAACTTGTTGTATCTGAAAGTGAGTTTGAAGATAAGAAGAATAGATTGGAAACTATTACTAAATATTTAGATACTCGTAATGAGATTAATACGGTTAATGAATCTATTTCTGAACTTAAGGATAAACTTAGTGATGAAGTGGCTAAACAAGATGAGTATATTAAAAAGAATAAGATCATGGAGGATGAGTTATATAATTCTTTTAAAGATACTATTAGTGATGATGATTATTTGAGTAAAATAAATGAGGATGATATTGATACTGAGATTGCTATGGTTATTGATAAAGTAAAAGATAATAAGGAAACTTTAGATGTAACTAAAGATAGTGTTAATAGTTTGATGATAAGTGGAGATAATGATGATTATGCTTCTTATATTGAAGATGCTGAAAGAAGTTATTTTACTTGGAAGAATAGGGAGCTTTTGTTAAAGGTATATTCTCTTGTTGTTAAATTTGAAGATAATTATAATGATTTATTTGAAAAAAGAGATAAAATAAATAAGATAATAAGAAATAGAAGAAGTATTAAAGATAATTTGACTATTGAAGTTACTGATGATTTTAGTTCTTTTGAAGATGTTTTAAAAGGGCAATTAGATGTACTTAAGAATGAGAAAGAAGTTTTAGAGAATGTATCTAATTATACTAATAGAATTAGTTTTAAAGAGGAAAGATTAAGTGAATTAGAAGAAGCTAATAATTCTGTAGAAATTCTTTCGATATTGAGAGAGTATGGATTAATTGATACTTATGATAATAAAGAGGAATTAGAAGAAGTTCCATTGGAAACTCCTGAATTAGAAGAAGAAGATGTTAAAGAAGAAGAAGAAATCTTTGTTAAAGAAATTAATCCTTATCGTATAGTTGATGTTATTGATTATCCTAAATCTTTAAATATTGGTTTAGCTAGACTTAAGGGTGAGAGTGTTAGAGAGAAGGTTAATAAGAAGTTAAATCCTACTATTAAGGCTCCTACTTTTGATGATATTACTAATGAAATAGATAATAGTAAAGAAGAAGATAAGGTTATTGATACTTCTAATAATGATTTAGTGGATGATAAGAAATTAGATAATGAAGGTGTTAAGGAAGATATTGTTACTCCTACTTGGGATATTCCTAAGAAAGAGGATATTATTAAAAAGGATGATACTGATATTAAGGTAATTAATGATAATAATATTCCTGTATGGGGTAGTAATATTAATACAAATATTAATACAGTAGAAGAAGTTAATACTTCTAATGGTAGTGTTCCTATATGGAATAATACTTTAGATAATAATAGTAATTCTACTGATACAAAGATTCTTGATAATAAGGAAGATAATGCTTTTTGGGTACCTGTATCTGATTCTAAATTGGATGCTAATGTTTTTCCTAGTATTGATATTCCTACTAATAATGGATTTAATGGTACAAAGGATAATTTTGGGTTCCCGGATATTAATAATTAGAGGTGATATGATGAAAGTTGATGTTAACAAGGTAATTATACTTGAAAATAAGGAAGAGTATGTAGTACTTGATAAGGTTAATTGTGAAGATGTAGATTATTATTATATAGCTAAAATTAATGATACTAAAACTGATATTGAAAATAATTATAAACTTGTTAGAATTACTACTAATAATGATGGTGATAGTATTATAGAGGAAGTTACTGGAGAAGATAGTTTAAGAAAGATATTGCCTTTATTTGAGAAAACTTATTAAATATTAAAGATGACTTTGGTCATCTTTTTCTATTTCCTTTTTTTATAATATATTGTCTTTAAAAAGGCGAACACTTAGTCGTTAACATGTTGTTAAAAAAGCTAAAAAATTCAATTTAAGAAACATTGTAATTCTTTAAAATGCTGAAAAAAGTAAAAATAATTTACATTTGTAATATACTTAAAATTTCTATAATTCCTTTAAATATAAGGAAATATTAGTTATAATATACAAAAGAATAAAATATAAAAAAACTATTTTTTTAAAAAAGTATATTTTTACTTTACTTAAAAATTGAAAAAATGTAAAAAAATAAAAAAGCAAACAGAAACTATTGACATGGGTGTAGTGATGCTATATAATTAGATTGTAAAATAAATGTTGGAGGAAGTAAAATGATTGAAACAGAAGAGAAATTAGAAAACCTTGAAGTGGTTAAAAGAAATGGTAGGAAGGTAGAATTTGATGGTACTAAAGTTGCTTTGGCCATTAAGAAAGGGTTTGATAGTGTAATAGCAGAAGATGCTGAAGAAAAGAAGTATACTTCTAAAGATATTCAAAAGGTATATCAGGCTGTTATTAAGAAAATAGCTAAGGAATATTTACCTAATGGTAAGATTAAGATTGAAGAAGTTCAAGATTTGATCGAGGATATGCTTAAGAAATATAATTATGATGATGTATATGAGAATTTTTCTGAATATAGAAAGAGGAGAGCTGCTGCTAGAGAGGCTTTTAGAGATGATAAGAATATGGCTAAGCTTCAGAAGAAGATTGAGGGCTTAGGACTTAAATCTGCTAATGAAGAGGATTCTAAGAGGGAGAATGCTAATATTGATGGTAATTCTGCTATGGGAACTATGCTTCAGTTTGGTAGTACTATATCAAGAGCTTTTACTGAAACTTATTTGATGAAGAAGAAGTTTGCTGAGGCTCATGATAATGGTGATATTCATATTCATGATATGGATTTTGAGGCTATGGGTACTACTACTTGTATGCAGATTGATTTAAATAAATTATTTAAAAATGGCTTTTCAACAGGACATGGTCATCTTAGGGAACCTAAAGATATTATGAGTTATAGTGCACTTGCTGCTATTGCTATTCAATCTGATCAGAATGATCAGCATGGTGGTCAATCTATACCGGCTTTTGATTTTTATATGGCTCCTGGTGTACTTAAGACTTTTAAAAGACAATATAAACAAGCTGTATATGAATTATTAGACTTTACTGATTTTATTAGCTTTGTTAATATGGATAAGGTTGAAAAAGAAATTGATAAATTAAATAGTATTAATGTTGATGTTAGTTGTTTTGAACCTATATATAAAGATAGCCATGAAGTTAAGAGAATTTTTGAGAAGGCTTATGAGACTGCTTATAAGAAGACTAATAGAATGACTTATCAGGCTATGGAAGCTTTTATTCATAATTTGAATACTATGCATTCTAGAGCGGGAGCTCAGGTACCGTTTTCTTCTATTAACTTTGGTACTGATACTTCTCCTGAAGGTAGAATGGTTATTAAGAATTTCTTATTATCGGTAGATGCTGGTCTTGGTAAAAATGAAACTCCAATATTTCCAATATCTATATTTAAGTTAAGAAAAGGTGTTAATTATGAAACTGATGATCCTAACTATGATTTATTTAAATTAGCATGTAAGGTATCTTCAAAGAGATTGTTCCCTAACTTCTCATTTATGGATTCTTCGTTTAATAAACCTTATTTTAAAGGAGATTATAATACTGAAGTTGGTTATATGGGATGTAGAACTAGGGTAATTGGTAATGTTGTAGATGAAGATAAGGCTGTTACTCCTGGTAGAGGTAATTTATCTTTTACTTCGATTAATTTGCCTAGACTTGGTATTAAACATGGTATTGTTAGAAATGATGAGACTGATTTGGATGGCTTTTATAAGGAACTTGGAGAACTTATGGATTTGGTTAAAGATCAGTTACTTGAGAGATTTGAAATTCAATGTAATAAGAGACTTTATAATTTCCCATTTTTACTTGGTCAGGGTGTTTGGATTGATTCGGATAAACTTAAACCTAATGATAGGTTAAGAAAGGTATTGAAACATGGTACTTTATCTATTGGCTTTATTGGTCTTGCTGAATGTCTTAAGGCTTTGATAGGTAAACATCATGGTGAGAGTGATGATGCTCAAAAACTTGGACTTGAAATTATTGAGTTTATGAGAAAGAGATGCGATGAGTATTCTGCTGAATATCATTTAAACTTTACTTTACTTGCTACTCCTGCGGAAGGTTTATCTGGTAGATTTGTTAATATTGATAAGGCTATATATGGTAAGATTAAGGGCGTTACTGATAGAGAGTATTATACTAATTCTTTCCATGTTCCAGTATATTATAATATTTCAATAGTTAATAAGATTAAGAAGGAAGGTCCTTATCATAAATATACTAATGCTGGTCATATTAGTTATATTGAGTTAGATGGTGATACTACTAATAACTTAGAGGCATTTGAAAAGATTATTAGATTAATGTATGAAAATGATATGGGATATGCCGCTATTAATCATCCAGTAGATAGAGATCCTGTATGTGGTTATATTGGGGTTATTGGTGATGTTTGTCCTGGATGTGGTAGGAAGGCTTATGAAGGTGTTCCTATTGAAAAAGTAAATGAATTTAAAAATAGTTGTAATTGTTAGAAAGGAAGTAATTAAAATGAAAGAAGAAAAACAAGAAAAATTAGTTGGTGAGGGTGTAGGTTTTGATAGAATTAGAAGGATTACTGGTTATTTAGTTGGTACTGTAGATAGATTTAATAACGGTAAGAGAGCTGAAGAAAGAGATAGAGTAAAACATAGTACTGAAGGATTATTAGATAAAAAGGCTGCTTAGTGGAAATTAGACTTGCTTCGCCAGTATTACAATCTGATAGTATTGTAGATGGTGAAGGTATAAGAGCAGTATTATGGACCCAGGGTTGCTTACATAAGTGCCCTGGGTGTCATAATCCTCAAACGCATTCTTTTGATGATGGCTTTTTGGTAGATATCCGTGAAATAGAGGATCAAATAGATGAACTTGAAGGGCAAGATGGTATTACTTTTTCTGGTGGGGATCCTTTATATCAGGTTGATGCTTGTTTAGAACTTGCTAAATATATTAAAGCTAAAAAAATGAATGTTTGGTGCTATACTGGTTTTACTTTTGAAGGTCTTATGGCTTTAGCTAAGGATAATCCTAAAATAATTGAATTTTTAAAAACTATTGATGTATTAATAGATGGTCCTTTTGTTCTTGAAAAGAAGAGTTATGATTGTATTTTTAGGGGATCTACTAATCAGAGAATTATTGATAGTAAGAATAGTGTTAAGAATAAAAAGGTTGTTTTAGTAGATAAGTATTATAATACTAATAATAAAAAGAAAAATACTAGGGATCGTATATATGTATGATTCTTTTTATTTTTATATTTTATAGTAGATTTTATTTGAGAAATCTGATAAAATAGATAAGTAGGATGTGAATGTATGTATTTAAAGGAGTTAAGAGCATATGGTTTTAAATCATTTGCTGATAAAACAAGAGTTGAGTTTTGTAAAAATGTTAATGGTATTGTTGGACCTAATGGTTCTGGGAAGTCTAATATTGTAGATGCTGTTAGATGGGTATTGGGAGAACAATCTATGAAGTCTTTAAGAGGTGATTCTTCACTTGATGTTATTTTTTCTGGTAGTGAGAGTAGAAAACCTCTTAATAGTGCTTCGGTATCTTTGATATTTGATAATACAGATAAGACATTGCCTATTGATTTTGATGAGGTTGCTATTAAGAGAATGGCTTTTCGTACAGGTGAAAATGAGTATTATATTAATAATGAAAGGGTAAGACTTAAGGATATTATTGAGTTATTATCTGATTCTGGTACTGCTAAAGAGAGTTTTAATATTATTAGTCAGGGTAAGATTGATGAAATACTTTCTAATAAACCTGAAGATAGAAGGATAATATTTGAAGAGGCTGCTGGGGTACTTAAGTATAAAAGAAGAAAAGAAGAAGCTTTAAGAAAACTTGATAGAACTAATCAGAATTTGAATCGTGTTAATGATATTATTTTAGAACTTGAAGGTAATGTAGTACCTTTAGAAGAAGCTTCAAAGAGGGCTATTAGATATAAAGATATTAAAGATAAATTATCTAATATAGAGGTTGCTTCTATTGCTAAAATGATTAGTGATTTGAATTTTGAATATAAAGAAGATAAAGAAAAGATTGAGTTATTAGAGGATGAAATTGCTAAGGTTAGTACTAATAATAGTAATTATGATATTGATATTCTTAAATATAAAGATAAACTTAGAAATATAAGAGAGGATATTTCTTCTAAACAGAGTACTTTAATTGATCTTACTAAGAATGAAGAGAGGATTACTTCTTCTATTAAATTATTACAAGAGAGAAATAAGTATAAGGAAGAGTCTTCTAAAATTGCTAATAATATCATTTCTTTGAAAGAGGAGATTATTGATATTAATAATAATTTGAATAATTTTAATAGTGATATTTTGGTTATTAATAAGAAGATAGAGTTATTAAAAGGGGATATTGATAATATTAGCAGTAAGAGTAGTGATTTATTATTTAGGAAGAATAATTATAATAATATGATTATTAAGAATAATAGGGATATTGATAGTTTGAAATATAGAATTCAATATTTGGAAGATAGTATTAATAATAATTCATTGGTTCCTAAACAGATTAAAATGATATTAGATAATCCTAAATTTAATGGTATTCATAATGTTATTGCTTCACTTATTGATACTGATAATAAATATAATACTGCTATTAGTACTGCTTTAGGGGGACAGGCTTCATATTTAGTAGTTGATACTCCTAATATTGCTAAAGAACTTATTAATTATCTTAAGAGTAATAATCTTGGTAGAGCGACTTTTTATCCGATATCTGTTATTAATGGCCGTTATATTGATAATGGTATTTTAGATAATATTAGATATGAGGATGGATATATTGGTATTGCTAGTGAACTTGTTAAGTATGATAATAGATATAGTAATATTATTTCTAATGTACTTGGTAATACTATTATAGTGGATACTATTGATACTGCTAATAGATTTAGTTCTCTTATTAATAAAAGATATAAAATTGTTACTTTAGATGGTCAAGTCGTTAATGTTGGTGGTTCTTTAACTGGTGGTAGTAAGGATAAGTTTAATAATTCTTTATCTATTAGATATGAACTTGAAGAGAATAGAAAGAAATGTAATATTATTGAAGATAAGAATAAAGATATTGTTAAGGAACTTAGTGATATTGATAAAGAACTTAATGAGATTAATAATAAATTATATGAATATCAAAATAATAAGATTCAATATGAAACTAAGAAAGAAAATATTTATATAACTATTAATAAACTTAATAAGGATAAAGAAGAGAAAGAAAATGAACTTAGGGATTTGACTAATATTACTTCTAATAATAGTGAAGAAGATAATCTTATTAATGAACTTGCTAAAATTAGGGAGAATATTAGTAGTGTTAATAGTAGTCTTTCTTTATTAAAAGTGGATGAGGATAAGATTAATAATACTATTAATGAGCTTGAGGAAACTTCTAGAAGTAGTAATAGTTATATTGGTAAGAAGCAAAAGGAACTTAATAATTTGAATATTATTGTTAATAGAATTGATGTTAAGTTAGATAATTTGCTTAATGATTTGACTAATGATTATAATATGACTTATGAGTTTGCTATTAATAATTATAAATTAGATATGGATATAGATAGTGCTAATAAGGAGATTAGTAGGCTTAAGAATGATTTGCTTGCTATTGGAGATGTTAATTTGAATGCTCCTAGTGAATATGAAAGGGTTAAAGAGAGATATGATTTTTTGAAATCACAGAAAGAGGATTTAATTACTGCTGAAAATACTTTATATGATATTATTAAAGAGATGGATAGTATTATGAAGAATAAGCTTAGTACTACTTTTGAAGAGGTAAGACGTGAATTTAAGATTGTATATCGTGAGTTATTTAAGGGAGGAAGAGCGGAACTTTCTTTAACTGATCCGGATAATATATTGGAAACTGGGATTGATATTAAGGCGGAGCCTCCTGGTAAGAAACTTCAGAGTATTAGTTTGTTATCTGGTGGAGAGAAGACTTTTACGGCTATATCGTTATTATTTGCTATACTTAATGTTAGACCTGTACCTTTTTGCTTATTTGATGAGGTTGAGGCTGCTTTAGATGATGCTAATGTTGAGGCTTTTGGTAAATATTTAGATAAGTATAGAGATAACACACAATTTATTATTATTACTCATAAAAAGAAGACTATGGAATATGCTGATGTTTTATATGGTATTACAATGCAAGAGTCTGGGGTTAGTAAGATTGTATCTGTAAAATTAGAGGATATTAAGAAATAAAATTTGTTATTTTATTTCTTTTTTAGTAAAATGAATTAATGAAAGAAAAAATAATATAATTGACTTTGTTTGCTATTTGTGTTATATTATTTTCTAATTTTAGAGGGGGGTATTTTATATGATATTTGAAAAGTATGGTATAATATATATAATAGGTGTGATAGGTGAGAAGTATGAATAATATATTAAATTTATATGAACATAATATTGAAGCATTTAATAGGGTACTTAATGCTTATAATAATGGTGAAGATAAAGTGGCTATATTACAGGCTACTGGTACTGGTAAAAGTTATGTAGCTTTAAGATTAGCTTATGAATATAAAGATAAAAAAGTATTATATATATCTCCTTCTGAAGCTATAATAGAGCATATTAAAAATATAATAAATAATAATGGTTTAGATATAAATAGGGATTTTCCTAATTTAAAATTTGGAACATATCAAAGTTTAATAAATTTATCAAGAGAAGAAATAGCTGATTTAGATGTTGATTTACTTATAACAGATGAACTTCATCATCTTGGTGCTCTTGTATGGGGAAATAGAATTAATACTATTGTAGATACTCATCCTAATATGTTATTGTTTGGAATGTCTGCCTATAATGTAAGAGATAGAGGTACTATATATGAAAGAGATATGACTAATCCAGATACTGATGAATTATTTTCTGGTAAGGTAGTAAACTATTATGATTTATGTGATGCTATGATAGATGGGGTACTACCTAAACCTATTTATCGAAGTGCTTATGTAAGATTATATGATTATGAGAAATATCTTGAAGATAAAATAGAAGAAGGAAATTTATCAACGAAAGATTATACGGAATATATGAAGTTATTATTAGATGCTAAAAGGAGAATAATTAATGCTCCGAGTATACCTGATATGGTAAGAAAAAATATTAAAAATGATGGTAAATATATTTATTTTTGTCCTCCGATTACTGAGGAGGATACTAATGATATAGATACAATTATGAATGAAGTTAAACAATGGTTTGATGGGTATGATGTAGTATTTTATAAAACGACAAGTAAAGATAAAACAAGTGGTAAACTAAATAGAGAGGCTTTTTATAATGATAGAGATCTAGAAGGAAATAGTGTTAAAAAGAAACTTAGAATTATGTTTGCTATTAATCAATATAATGAAGGAGTACATGCTCCAGATGTTGATGGAGTAATACTTGGAAGAGGTACTACTTCAGATATTGTATATTTTGAGCAAATAGGTAGAGCTTTAGCGGTAAAAGGAAAGACAAAGGAAAAGTATGAAGAATATGATTCATTAACTAGAAATGAATTAATAGATATAGCTAAAGGTAATGGTATAGACGTATCTTTAGATATGACAAAAGAAGAAATAATTGATAAACTATTATCGCCAGTGATTATAGATTTAACTAATAATATAGAGTTTATTGAAGAATTAGAAAATAATTTAAAGAATAAGGTAAAAGAGATTCAAAAGAAACAAGGTAAAAGTAATAGAAAGATTAAAATAAGAAATACTGATTTTGATATAAATATAGAAAACAAAGATTTATATGAAATATTAAGATATGTAAGAGATAGAATTAATCCTAATAGCTGGGATATGATGTATGAATTAGCAAAGAAATATTATGAACATTATAGTGACTTGAAAATACCATTTAGTTTTAAAACAATAAATGGTTATGAAACCGATGAAAATGGCTATAATTTAGGATTCTGGATTAGTAATCAAAGAGTAAAATATAAAAAAGGTACTCTTTCTGAAGATAGAATAAAAAAGCTTAAAGAAATAGATATGATATTTGGAATTGGAAGGCAAGACGCCTGGAATATGATGTACGAATTAACAAAGAAATATTATGAGCATTATGGGAATTTGAAAATACCACATAGTTTTAAAACAATAAATGGTTATGAAACTGATGAAAAAGGTTATAAATTAGGATTCTGGATTAATAAGCAAAGAATCAACTACAAAAATGGTACTCTTTCTGAAGATAGAATAGAAAAGCTTGAAGAAATAGGTATGATATTTGAAAATGTATATAAAGATACTTGGAATATGATGTATAAATTAGCTAAGAAATACTATGAACATTATGATAATTTGAAAATACCTAAGATGTTTAAAACAATAAATGGCTATGAAATTGATGAAAAAGGTTATAATTTAGGTGTATGGATTGCTACTCAAAAAACGAATTATAATAAAAGTATTCTTTCTGAAGATAAAATAGAAAAACTTGAAGAAATAGGTATGATATTTAAAAAAGTAAATGATAATACATGGAATATGATGTATAAATTAGCAAAGAAATACTATGAACATTATGGTGATTTGAAAATATCACGTAGTTTTAAAACAATAAATGGATATGAAATTGATAAAAATGGCTATAATTTAGGATTCTGGATTAGTAATCAAAGGGTAAGATATAAAAATGATACTCTTTCTGAAGATAGAATAAAACAACTCGAAAAAATAGACATGATATTTGGAATTGGAAAACAAGATGCCTGGAATATAATGTACGACCTAGCAAAGAAATATTATGAACATTATGGCAATTTGAAAATACCACGTAGCTTTAAAACAGTAAATGGTTATGAAACCGATGAAAAAGGTTATAAATTAGGTGTGTGGATTACTACTCAAAAGACGAATTATAATAAAAGCATTCTTTCTGAAGATAGAATAAAAAAACTTGAAAAAATAGGTATGATGTTTGAAAATGTAAATGATGATAAATGGAATAAAATGTATGAGCTAGCAAAGAAATATTATGAACATTATGATAATTTGAAAATACCTAAGATGTTTAAAACAATAAATGGCTATGAAATTGATGAAGAAGGTTATACTTTAGGAGCGTGGATTAATACTCAAAGGTTTAGTTATAAAAAGGGTACTCTTTTTGAAGATAGAATAGAAAAACTTGAAGAAATAGGTATGATGTGGAATATAAGAAAAGATACTGATACAAAGAGAATATTATGTGATAAGTATGGTATTGATAGTTCTTTGGTAGAGAATATATCTTATATGGAACTTTTTGCTAAAATTAATTATTTATTGGATAATAATATGGATATTATTATTGATGGTAAACTTAATCCTATATTTTTTATGAGTAATGAGAATATGATGATGAATTATGGTGTTTCTTTAAAAGATATGGTTAATATTTATACTAAGAATAAGAAGGCTAAATAGAGGTGAAATTATATGGAAAATATTGGTGTTGTTAGAGAAATTTTTATACCAAAATGTGATGATGAACTTAGTTCTGAATTGATTGGTTTTAAAGTATATGTATATGATTTGGATAAGGAGATTACTATTACTTTAAAACAAGATGAATATAATGTAGATATTTATAAAGATGATGAGGTTATTGTTATTAAAAATAATGATAGTTATGATATTATGTTATATGATGGTGATATAGATGTTTCTTAGAAGGTATTTAGATGATTTTTACTTTGATATGGTTATGAATAATTATGATATTTCTTACTTGGAAAGTATTGATGAGGATAATTTTGAAAAGATATATTGTTTGTTGAAAATGTATAATTTTTATTATATTAATGATATTATTTTGAATTATATAGAGATATTTTCTTTGGATATTTATGATGTTAAGAATGGTATTATTGAACTTAGGAATAAACTTGGTAGTAATTATGTATATATTATTGGTAATGATATGAGATATTTAGATTGTTTACTTAATAATTAATAGTAGTATTTTTTCTGCTTTTATGATAAAATGGTTATTGATGAGGTGTTATGTATGAATGATAAACAAAATAAACAGATTACTAGTAGGGATGTAGATTTTGCTAAATGGTATACTGATGTTGTTAGAGCTGCTAAACTTGCATGTTATTCTAATACTAAGGGGTGTATTGTTATTGAACCTAATGGTTATGCTATATGGGAAAATATGCAGAGTATTATAGATAAGAAGTTTAAGGAAACTGGGCATGTTAATGTGTCTATGCCAATGCTTATTCCTGAATCTCTTCTTAATAAAGAAGGGGAATTAGTAGAGGGATTTGCTCCTGAAGTTGCTTGGGTTACTTATGGTGGTAATAAGAAATTAGATGAGAGGCTATGTATTAGACCTACTTCTGAAACGGTATTTAGTGATTATTATGCTAATAATATTTCTTCTTATCGTGATTTACCTAAATTATATAATCAATGGTGTAGTGTATTAAGATGGGAGAAGGAAACTAGACCTTTTCTTAGAAGTCGTGAGTTTTTATGGCAAGAGGGTCATACTATTCATGAAACTCGTGAAGAAGCTGAGGCTGAAACTTTACAAATGTTAAATATTTATAATGATTTCTTTCATGATTATTTAGCTATTCCTAGTATTGTTGGTAGGAAGACGGAAAAGGAGAAATTTGCTGGCGCTGAATATACTTATACAGTTGAAGCTCTTATGTATAATGGTATTACTTTGCAGTCCGCTACTAGTCATTTCTTTGGTCAGAAGTTTGCTCGTGCTTATGATATTAAATATACTTCTAGAGATAATAAGATTGATTATCCTTATCAGACTTCTTGGGGTTGTTCTACGAGAATGATAGGAGCTCTTATTATGGTACATTCTGATGATTATGGTCTTGTTTTACCTCCTAAAATTGCTCCTAAAAAGGTTGTTATTATACCTATTGGTAATGATTTGGAAGTATTATCTTTAGCTAATGATTATTTTGATAAGTTGAAACAAGAGGGTATTGAGGCTTATATTGATAATAGTGAAAAGAGTCCGGGATATAAATTTGCTGAAGCTGAAGTTCAAGGTATTCCAGTACGTATTGAAATTGGTAAGAGGGATTTAGAGAATAATATGGTTACTTTGGTTAGAAGGGATACTAGAGAAAAATTACAAGTATTTACAAATACTGATATTATTCATGATGTTAAATTACTTCTTCTTGATATTCAAAGGGATATGTATGATAGGGCTTTAAGAAGAAGAGAAGAGATGACTTATACTGCTACGGATATGGAAGAGTTTGCTAGTATTATGAATGCTCATCCTGGTTTTGTTAAAGCTATGTGGTGTGGTGATCCTAAATGTGAAGAAAAGATTAAGGAAATAAGAGGTACGAAATCTAGATGTATTCCTTTTAGTGATGAAAAAGTATCAGATAAATGTGTTGTTTGTGGTAAAGAGGCTAAGGATTTAGTTATTTGGGGAATGCAATATTAAGAATACCATAGTTTATACTATGGTATTTTTTGTGTCAAATTTTGTTATATAATAGTTAAAAACTTGACTTAATTGTTAACTATTGGTATTATTTATTTAGTATTAATTTTGAAGGGAAGTTTATTATGAAGAAATTAAGTATTATTGTTCCTTGTTTTAATGAGGAAGAGAGTATACCTTATTTTTATGATGAGGTTAAAAAGGTTACTAAGAATATGGATATTAAGTTGGAACTTATTTTTGTTGATGATGGAAGTAGGGATAAGACTTTAGAGGTTATTAAGAGTAAGACTGATGATAAGGAAGTTAAGTATATTTCTTTTTCAAGAAATTTTGGGAAAGAGGCCGCTATGTATGCTGGTCTTAGTATGGCTAGTGGTGATTATGTAACTATTATGGATGTTGATTTACAGGATCCACCTAGTTTATTACCTGAAATGGTTAGATTGATTGAAGAAGAAGGATATGATTGTGTTGCTACTAAGAGTACTAGTAGAAATGGTTATTCTTTCTTAAGAAAGACATTTACTAAATGGTTTTATGATATTATTGGTAAAATGTCTAAAACAGAGATGGTACCTGGTGCTAGAGATTATAGACTTATGACTAGACAAATGGTAGAGGCTGTTTTAAGTATGAAGGAATATAATCGTTATTCGAAAGGTTTATTTAGTTTTGTTGGATTTAAGACTAAATGGATTGAATTTGAAAATAAGGAAAGAGTAGCAGGTACTACTAAATGGAATTTTTGGAAGTTATTTTCTTATGCTTTAGATGGTATTGTAGGATTTAGTACGGCTCCTCTTACTATGGCTGCTTTTATAGGTGTTTTATTCTGCTTGATAGCTTTTATTATGATTATTGTTATTATTGTTAAAACACTTGCTTTTGGTGATCCTACTAGTGGATGGCCTAGTCTTGCTTGTATTATTTTTATGGTAAGTGGTATTCAGCTTTTATGTTTAGGTGTTATTGGTGAATATTTAGCAAAGATGTATTTAGAGGTTAAGCAAAGACCTATATATATTATTAAAGAAAGTAATGTTGATAAGAAATGAAAAAAATAAAAGAATTATATTATAAATATGAAGAGATTATCTCTTATTTAATAGTGGGTGGTTTAACTACGGTAGTTAGTTTGGCTACATATTATTTACTTGTATATACTATTCTTAATCCAAAAGAAGCAGTAGAACTACAAATTGCAAATATTATATCTTGGATTGCTTCGGTTACTTTTGCTTATTTTACTAATAGGAAATATGTATTTAAAACTAAAGAGAAAATATCTTTTAAAGAGGGGATTAATTTCTATTTATCTAGAGTAAGTACACTTCTTTTGGATATGCTAATGATGTATATATTTGTTAGTGTTTTGAAATTTGATGATAAGGTTATTAAACTTATTGTTCAGATTATTGTTATAGTACTTAATTATGTATTAAGTAAGTTTATTGTTTTTAAAAAGAAATAGAGGTTTGGTATGAAAAAGAAAGATTATTACAATTATTTGATTTTAACTGGTATTGTCTTTGTTATTTATATGATTTTAACTCATTTTACTAATGTATTTGGGTCTGATACTGATTGGATAAATCAACATACTATAATTCCTGATTATTTTAGGCAATTATTTTATAAGACAGGTAATTTGATTCCTAGTTTTTCTTTTAACTATGGTGGTGGACAAAATATATTTAATTTATCTTATTATGGTTTTTTGAGTCCGATTATTTTACCTTCCTATTTATTGCCTTTTGTTAGTATGAAGACTTATATGACAGTAGTTGATTTTATTATTGTAGTATCCTCAGGAATATTATTTTATAAGTGGATTTTATCTAATAAATATAATAGAAATATTTCTCTTGTTACTTCTGTTATATTTGTTTTATCTGAATCACTTATATTTCAGATGCATAGACATGTTATGTTTGTTAATTATATGCCTTTTTTAATAATGGGACTTATGGGTGTAGATAAGTTATTTAATAATAATAAGAAGTCTTTACTTATTATATCGATATTTTTAATGATAATGACTAGTTATTATTATAGTGTTGGTGGTATTGTTGTTATTGGTATTTATTATTTATATAGGTATTTTAGTGATGATAGTAAACAGGGTATTAAATTATTTGCTAAGGATTTGGGTAAATTTATATTGTATATTTTAATACCTGTATTAATGGCGGGTGTATTACTTATTCCTACTATGAGTACTCTTTTAAGTGGTAGAGGTAGTAGCGAGAGTGCTATAAAATTAACTTCTTTATTGGTACCAAATTTTAATTTTCATAAGATTTTTTGTGGTAATTATACTATTGGCTTATCTATGTTAGGATTTATATCTTTATTATATTTGTTTTATAGTAAGAAGAAAAACAATGTTATTTTGGGAATATTATTAAGTATTGTTTTCTTTATTCCTATATTTATGTATATATTAAATGGGGGATTATATTTGAGGGCTAAGTGTTTTATTTCTTTTGCTCCTTTAATTGGATATTTGATTGCTTTATTTATTAATGATATTATTAATAATAAGATTGATATTAAGA